>TBL_comb47_HYPODRAFT_10001046_pt1 | contig 36482 bp, 18 predicted proteins | sample TroBogypolimnion_40_FD_10682 | JGI IMG/M metagenome (IMG submission 10682)
TGACTTCTGGCCAAGCTTGGAATTTTTCACGCGCGCCGCGAGCATCGTCACGTCTTGCGGACTGAACAACACGCGCGGATAAACTCCCGGCGGAGGTGTTTTTGAGCCGAGTAGTTTTTGGTTGAAGCCGGAATAATCGTATTCCGATTTCGGCGTCGTGAGCCATTTCGTTTCCGGGCCGGAATAAACTTTCAACTGCTCCGGCGAGACTTTGACGTAATTCGTCCACACGCCCTGTCGCTTCAATGCTGGAATCCAGCGCGTCGCAATGTCGGGGTCGGCGAATTTCTCCGGCGTGTCGAACAGCGCGATGACACTGTCGAGCAAGTTGGATTCGGATTCGGTAAAGGTGATTCCACTTTTGCCGATGAGGAGCAAGCCACGCTCGTTTTGAAAAACTGTGAGTCCATGTTTTTGCGCCTCGTCGGCAAGCGCGATGTAAGGCCGGCCATCAATCTGGATTGTCGGCGCTTTCGACTTGGGAATTGTCAGCGAATAAACCCAACGGTCTGCGAGATAGCCGGGCGCATCGTCCGGCTTGATTTGTTTCAAATCAAAAACACCCGCAAACGCCGCCGGACCATAGATCACGCCGTCGCGCAAAACGGCTTCCTCGCGCCAGTTCACGTCGTCGAGCCGCACCTTGAAACCATGGACGTAGGCATAGCGGCTGCCCGCAAACACGGCGACGGTATCTTGGATTTTTTCGAGCGCAAATTTTTGCGCCGAGCGCGTGTAGGGCAAACCTTGATCCTGCGGCGGCCCTGGCGGGAACGGCATATCCGCCCAGGCCGACAAGGCTAGGACGACGACAAAAAACGTGCTGATAATTTGTTTCATATATTCGCCTTCACCACGAGCCATGATTCCTCACGCCCCAAGCATTCAGTTGTTCCGGCTGGTGCGGCAACGGTGCGACGAAAAAGCCATCCGGCTTCGCTCCGCTGTAGAGAATCGCCTCCCCGCCCGTCTTCAAATCGAGTTCGATTACTCCGTCATGCGCCCGGAGATGGGCCGTGGCTGGGCCAATCATTTTGGCCGACGCAGGCAAATCACTTTTGATGCGGCACGGTTCGCCGGCCAGACTTTTCACGTGAATGAACTGCGTGCGGCCATTTTCGCGCACCGCACTCACCAGAAAACCGCCCTCGGCGCGAAGATCGTGAAAGCTCACATCACGCCACGCAGACGGGCACGCCGGAAAGACGCGGATGTTTTTGCCCCAGCTTTGCAACAGCATATCCAGCACGTTGCGCGCGGCGGAAATCGGCGACTCGAACGTCGGCCAGCCGTTTTCGCTGTAAAGCGTATTCGGCGTGATCGTCGGGCCTTTTGACTGAATGGCCAGCGCGCGCTGCAATTGCATGAGCGCGGTGTCGCCCTCGCCCAGCGCCGCCGACAACGACGACGAGCCCGTAAACTTGAACATGCAATCGTCGCCCAGCAACTCGACGTGCCGGCGGATGGATTTCTCCATCAGCGGCCTCCGGTCCGGTTGGTTCTCGATGTTTAAAATGTAGAGCGGAAAAATTGCGAACAGGTGGCTGTAATGCCGATGCGGTTTGGTGAACGGCGTGTCTTTGCCGATCATGATGCCAGTTTTTTCGTCCACGGGATAATCCGTCAGCTTGGCGAGCACATCCTTCCATTTTGGCAGCAGCGGATCGTCAATTTTCAACCGCTCGCTGGTGGCGATCAGCGTTTCCAAGCCCCAGCGCAGCAATGCGAGATTCATGCTGGTGTCGTCGGCGTTACCATACTCATCAGAAAAAGCATTGGGAATATGATAACGACCATCCTCGCCGAGTCGGATGAGGTGCAGATAAAAATTGATGGTGCGGCGCAGCAGCGGATAAATGCGCGTGCGCAATCGCTCGTCGTCCATCGTGAAGCGGTATTGCAAATAGCATTGCTGCATCAGCCACGGCAATGCGATGAGGTGATACGGCGGCTGACCGCCGACCGGTGCGACCAATTGGAGCCCGGTAGGATTGCCCAGCGCTGCCGAATCGGATTGAAACTCCGGCGGACAATTGCTGATGAGATCCGGCACGCTGTCCTCCAGCCACCGGCACAACCGGTCGCCGAGTTCGGGATGATTGCCGGGCAGAACCGTGTAGTAAGTGAGCTGGACATTCAGGTTTTGCCAATACGCGGACCAACGTGACAACTTGAACCATGGCCCCATCAAATCCACCACCGGCCGATCCGCCCGCGTGGCGCTGGCTAATTTATACCATTGAATCCAATAAAAACTCTCGATGCGCGCGTCCGGCACGGAAACGAAACTGGCCGGATAAAACGCGTGCCACCAATCGCGATGCGCCCGCTCCAACGCGGGCACACCGCGCGCTGCTGCACGGTTCATGGTTTCAATGGCTGCATTCTCCGCCCCACCGGCTGGAATACCGTTGGCGACCGTCAGAAAAATCGTCCGCGTGTCCGCATCAGTTTTTATTTCTTTCCACGTCGTCGCGTAATCGCCGCCGGCCACCAACGGCTGCACGGCCACTTCCAATCCGCTCAGTTGCCGAACCTGAAATGGCGGGTTCAGCGTATAACTATATTTGTCCCCTTGCAAAACGGTGTGACGCGGGCTGTCACCCTGCTGCGGACGAAAGGAAAATGTTGCGCCACGCTCGCCCTGGGTGGTCTTCAACTCCAACACTATCACACTATCGTCGCTCGGCACGAAGCAACGCCACTGAATCCGTCCAGCATCTGTGATGATTTCTCCGCGTGTTTCGGCATTCCACAAATCCGTGCGCAGTTGTGTGCTGGAGATTTTGCCAACCGGGGCAAGCAACGCCTGACCGATAGGCAGACGGCTGCGCTCATACAGGGCTGATCCGGTGTGGCGATGATCATAAATATCCGTGCGACCAATCTCAAACCGCACGCTGTTGGTTTGCTGATTGTCCCGGAAAATATTCGCCCCCAGTAATCCATTCCCGACAAACGCACCCTCATAATAGTTTTTCGGCAATCCGTCCCAGACGAGATCGTGCTGCGCCATGAACTTGGGCCAGTCAACCGCCAGCTTCACCATCGGCTCTGCCGTCGCCGAAAAAATGCCCGTGAAACTCGATACGAGCAGCCCGGCGGCAAGACCAGTAAATGGATTCAGGTGAAATTTCATCTGGAATTTTTTGCCGGCGGCCATTTGGGTGTCCACGACGGCGGGTCGGAAACCGTCAAGGCCGGTTCGCCAGAAAAATATCCGAGCGAAGTTAAAAATTTATCCCCTAGCAGCAGCGCGTTCACGACGACGGCCTCGGAACATTTGTAATTCGGAATCAGGAACGCGTGTGGCGTTTCCGGCAACAGCACGAGGTCACACCGATTGCCGGCTCGTTTCATTGCGGCGGCAAAATCGCGCGAGTTGTCCGGTGAAACGGCTGTGTCCGAGAGGCCGTGAATGCAAATGGCGGGCGGCTGGCCGGCGCGGATATGCAAAAGCGGAGAGAGTTCTTGCGTGAGATTCATTTTGTTATCCACCGCCGCGCCGTTGGTGAACAGCTTGAGGAAATTCGACTGCGTGAAATCCGTCAGCGGATTGTAAAGCACTAGCGCATCGGGCCGCGCGCTGATTTTTAAATCGTCCGCTGGGTCATCAAAGCCAGCAAGCGTGCCGACGCACGCGGCGAGATGGCCGCCCGCCGATTCGCCGATGACGGCGATGCGCTGCGGGTCAATGTCGAGTTCCGCCGCGTGACCACGCAGGTAACGCACAGCGGATTTACAATCGGCGACACAATCCGCCACCGTCACCGTGCCATTGGTTTTCGCCAACCGGTATTCCACGACAAAGCTTGCCGCGCCGCGCATGGCGGTGTAGCGCGCCATGGGGAAAAACGATTCACACGTTCCGCCCGTCCAGCCGCCGCCGTGAATCCACAGCGCCGCCGGAATTTTTTCATTGGAATTATTTGCCGGCGGTTGAAAGGAAAATAATTTCAAATCGCCTTGCGCCGTATGCTTGTAAACCACTTCCGTCGGCGCAGGCGCGTGCAGCAGCGAACCGAACGGCAGCGCGGAGGCCAGCGCGAGCCTGGAAAAATTTTGGACGAAATTGAAATTCATTGCCCGTCCCAAAATTCTTTGTAGAGCGACGTTTGCAGACTCGTGGTTTGCGAAGGCAAGACCGGAGCCAAATTGGGATTTGAGGCCGTGAAGTCGGGCTTGCGCGCGTCGGCGTGACCGTCGAAAAAGGCGAAAACCGCCGAGCCGGACGCGTAGTTGAAATAATTATTACCGGGGTTGGAGACCATTTTCTGAAATGTCTGCCCGAAATGCGGAAACAGCGGAGCGTAGTTCATGCCTTCGACCATGGTGCGATAACTGGTGATGGGCAAGGTCGCGCCGTTGTTCGCGGCCCCGGCGTCAACCACCAGCATGGTGCCGGTAGGTTTTTTGGGCGTGGTGGTTTTGGTGAGCGTGTAAGTGCCCAACGCACCGGCATACCAACTGACGTTGGCGTTGGCCGCGTAGGTGCGCGGATCGGTGCCTTGCGAGAGTTGCGAAGAAGCGGCGGGACAGGAATAAAATTTCTGAATGGATGCCTGATCTTTCAAGCCGAGCGAGGAAATAAAATTCGTCCAGCAATTTCCTGTAGAGGGATTATTGTTCTGCGAAGACTCACCGGCCAAAACGTAGCCGTAAGGCAACGCTTCCTGCGAATCAGACGCATACATTGTCGTCGCCAAGCCCGCCTGCCGGATGTTGTTCAGGCAGCGCGTGCGCAGCGCGGTCTGCTTGGCACGAGAGAGCGCGGGCAGCAGCATCGCCGCCAGAATTGCGATAATAGCGATGACAACGAGCAGTTCAATCAGTGTGAACCCCATGCTCGGTCGATGAAATGTTGAAGAATAAAGTTTCATGCGATTCAAGCCCACAGACACGGCATTTAAACGTGTGCGGGGGCTGATGCGAATAACATGACTTTCACCGTCGGCGGCGACTAGGGGCTATGTTGCATCGGTGCGGGGCGGATTTGCGTCAGTCACGGAATGGCGGCCTTTGCCTTGCCGGCGCGCGCCAAGGTGATGCGTGTGCGGCCATCACCGGCCTGCGAAAACGAAATTATATCCGATGCCATTTTTGCCGACACGGTGAGTTCAGTTTTCTTTTCGTTCCAGGCTGTCACTGGCAGCGGTTCGCCTTCGCGCAGCGGCCAGAGAAGAATTTTGAAATCAGGCGACATCGCCCGGCTGGAAATCACCAGCCGCTTGTCTAAGCCGAAAGTGCGTGAACCAGAAAGTGCCGCGCTTGGCGCTTCGGGCACCAGCGTGTCTTTGCGCTCGAATGTCTCCAACCGAAACGACGGCTTGGATTGGAAATCATTCGCTCGTGCCGGCACGCCGTAATCCAGCACCCGCACGAGCAGTTCACGATCACCCTTACGCGGATGCGGCACGCCGTTTTCGTCGAGTGGCACGGTCGCGTCGCACAAAATGATGTCGTTGCCGGCCATGCGCGCGACGGCAGTGTTCATGCCCATTTGCATCAGCCATTCGTAAAGTCGCTCCTGCGAATCTTTCTGAATGTCGTCCACGACCAGCAAATACGGATGCGGTTCGCGCACGAAGGCGACCGTGCGAAACGCGCGCTGCACCGGATTATTCGTCAAACGCACCGGCCAAGTGTCCTCGTCCCACATGCGTGGATCATGCGCCGCGAAACCTTGCCAATGTTCAACGACCGACGGGCGCAAATCTTTTTCGAACGTCTGTCCGGCAGAATCTTTTTGAAACTGCCCGGCGTCGGCCAAATTGCTTTGCCAGCGCGAAAATTTGAAACGCTCAAAATTTTTCGGGTCCTCCGTCTTGATTTCCTTCGGCCACCGCCAGTCATAGCAATCCTTCACATCGCACGCCGCAACAAGCGCCCAGCCTTCGTCGTCGTAGCCAAGCCATTTGCCGGGGCCGGGCCACATGCCTTGCCCCAGGCCTTCAATCAAAATGGAGTTGTGATGCCGCGTCTCGACGGAGCGAAAATTGTCCTTCGCCCACTGGCGGCCCAGCGCGGAAAACGTGAACGCGCCGCGGTCCGCGTGCTCGTGGCTGCTGCCGACGGAATCCGTGCGGCACTCGAATTGCAGCACGGCAGAATTGGTGTTCCAGCCGCTGTGTGCAATGAGCGAACCGCGTTTGTGGTCAAACAGCGCGAGCGGCAGCTTCAATTTTTCTGCCGCATCCGGTTTGAGCGAAATCGGCGCGTCACTGGCGAACAGCAGCGGTTCGCTCAGATGGAACGGGCCGGTGAACGGCGCTTCGCGATTTTTGTTCACGACCACGCGCCAGAGCAGGTCAATTTTCGGGTCGCGCGGATAAAAATATTTCCACATCGCCATCGTCCAGATGGCCGGCCCCTCGTCGCCGCCGTCGCCATGGCTCGTCCACGACTGTGGCAACGCGCGCTGGATTTGCTCCCAGTCGGCATTCGTCGAAGCCTGGCCGAGCGAGCGCGCGGCCGGCTCCATCGAATGCAAATACCAGTCAATCATCGCGCGGTGATGATTTTGCGTGAGCAGATTTTCGCCGCGGCGCGCAGCGGCGACGACAAAAGGATTCGCCCACACCAGACCAAATTGCGTGTAGCCGACGGCCTCGGTGGAAAATCCATTTTCCGAAATGCCGTAGCTGAAATAGTCGCGCGCGATGTCCACGCCCATTTTGAAAACGCGCGGGTCGTAGCCGTCCTCGCCTTCGATGGCCAGCGCCAGGAGCGGCTGGCTCAAGCCGACGGCGCACCAGTTCCAGTTGCGGAAATGATGCGGCAGCCGCGCGCCCATCCAAAGTTCGCCGCGTGTGACTTTGGCAATCACGCGCCGCACCTGCGTGCGCTGCGCGTCGGTCATGAAGTTGTAAGCGAAGTCGTAGGTGTAGCCGAGAATGTGATAGCCCACGAGGTCGCGAGCACCCTGGTCGCTGCTCCAATCGCCGGTGGTCGGGCCATTGATTTTTACGCGCCAAACATCATCGCCCAGCGGCTGCGCCAGCGCGCTGTCAATCGCCGGTTCGGCAATCGCGGCATAATTTGCAAGCGCCGTGGCGACTTTCTTTCCACGCGTTTCGTCTTTTGAAATCAGGGCGTCCAGCGCTTCCAATGCAAACGCCTCGATGAACGGCTGGTAATGGCCAATCGGCGGCGGCTTGCCGTTTTTTTCCGCGAGCAGCTTCTTTGCGTCCGCCAAATCACCGGCGGCAAGTGCGTTGAAGAATTTCGTTCCCCATTCGCCGGGCGACTTGATGGCGGTGTTCACCCGTGCGCGCAAATTTTTCAGAAGCGCGCGCCCCATTTCCGTGTCCGTGATGCGGCGGCGCAAATCCGGCAGGTCTTCTGGACTGATTAAAATGCGCGGATGCACGCCGGGCGGAGGAACCTTGGTGAGACGTTCAAAGGCAAAACCATTGGTGTCGTAGCTGACATCAACCTTGGGCGACGGCGGCCAAGGATATGAGCCGTTGAGGATTTCTTCGGCGCTCAATTCGCCCGGCAAATGCGCCGGGACTTCGGCAGCGAGCCGCAGGGAGAATAATGCCAAGATCGAACACACGAAGATTTTCATGTTTAATTCAAATTTTTAAGAGACGGCCACCGTCCATTTTTCAAAATCATAAACCCGCTTCTCGCGACCGTCGGTCAGCGTCAGCGGTCCGCAACGCGGTTGTTTGACCCACGGGCTGTCAATCATCGGCCACTGCGAAAAATCCACCGGCTGGCCGTTGATCTTCGCCTCGCCTTGGAAAACGCGCTCGATGATATTGCCTTTGCGAGACGAGTAACGGCCAGCTGCACCGGTTATTTCAATTTTCGTTTTCACCCGGATTGCATCCCGGAATTTCGCCAGTTTTTCCGTCGGCGAAGCGCCCGGAAATTCATCAGGATGGGCGCACTCAATTGCCATCACGAGCGACGGGCCTTCGACACGGAATTCCGAGTCGTCAGTATTTGGCGTGCCTGACGGCGCTCGGATGCCAGCCGTGCGATTCCAATTAAATTTGTTCGTGGAACTGAGGGCGATGAGCACGCCGCGATAGTGCAGATAGATTTTTCCTTCGTCGAGCGCATCATTCACAAAGGCAAGTGCTCCGCCCGGCACGAAGCCAAGTGCGTAGGGATATTTGGTATTCTCGGTGAATTGAAAAACGTAGAGCACGGCGCTCTCGTGCTGAAGATTTGACTGTGCTTTGGCATAGACGCCATGCGGATGGCTCCCGGAAATATCAGCCTTGGAATCATTCATCGGCGCGGTTAGCCAAAGAAAACTGTGCTTGGCTGTGTCCGGTTCGTTCCACATCACGCCAAAGGGATAACTCTGCCACCAGTCGGTCACCTGCGTCTGGGCTTCACTGAAAATTCCATAGTCGCGGTCAAGAAATGAAGTTTGGTAATTTTTTCCGAAATGACTTCGCGCCGTGAACGGTTTGGCGCGGTCGCTCGCAGCGAGTTCGATCAATCGCGGTGGCTTGTAATCCATCACCGCCGCGCCGATCAAATTGCCGCCCAAGTCCGGCGTGGTGCCGCCGAAATAAAGCCAGAGCAATTGTGGCCCGCCCCACGGTTTTTGCGAAAGAATGTCCGGATAGCTTCGTCCGGTCGTCATCGCCCAGCGACCGTGCAGCCAGAACGGCGCATTTTGGGCGAGGCCGGACTCGAACGCGATGAAGGCGCGGTTGCGCAGTTGCGCATCCGCTGCGAGTTCGGCAATGGACAGGATGGGAAGTATATTTTTGACAAAATACGGCCACGACGCCCATTCACCGAACCCTTCGCGGGCACATTTTTCAATCAATTGCCGCAGAGCCTTGGCCGCGTTGTGGTCATTGGGACGAAAGTGAGACGCCTCGACGAAGTCTGTCTCGCCGAACGCCTGGCCGGCGAGATAGCGCGTAACACAGGCAAGCGTGTGAAGATTACTCGTCCGCATATCCTTGTATTCGGTGAACGTGGCGAGAATTTTTTTGATGGCGCTTTTACTTTCCGGATCCAGCAAATGTCCCCACTTGGCAATGCAGTGAATGGCCGGCCAGTAGTTGAACAATTCCACCCCGCGCACGCGCGCAACCATTTCGCGCTTTACCGCCTCTTGCCAAGCCTTCAAACCGAGTTCCGTTTTGCCCCGCACAAAACACGCCTGCGCCGCCCAATAAAGCTCCTTCTGCTTCAGCGGTTCGGCCACGACGGCATCCAGCACCCAGTCACGTCGCTGTTGGAAAGATGAAAGGGCTGCGGAAGTCTCCGCCGAAAAAAAATTCTGCCAGGGCAACAAGGTCGCCGCGCCGCCAGCTACGACGGAGGCGCGGAGGAAATCACGGCGTTTGATTTTTGGCATCAAAATGAATCCCGCGCACGCCAAAAAAATGAACAAAAGTTCAGCGACACAAAATCGGGACGCTTCAATAAAACAAACGGGCGTCCGTCGGCGAAGGGTTTTAATTGCGTCGCCTCGATGTTTTTTTGCGTCAGGCTGGCGGAGCAACTGTGAATAATTGCTCCTAGCTGACGCAAATTTCACCCTCGCGCAGCCAATTGTTACCACTAATCTTTCAGCACCCATGCTACCCGCTTTGACCAGGATTCCCGCACTGCCTGCAGGCAAAACAAGTTTCACTTGTTGGGCGGCGATACGCCAGTTCGACCACGATCGGCAAAACGCCCCGACCGCAAACGTTCGGATTCATTTGCCATCTGGTGGAACTAAAAAGATCAAGCTGGCCGAATCTTGGTGGCGCATCACTGGGCATCAAAAACGAATTTCGCAGAGCGAGATGGCTTATGAAATTTTTTTTCGATGCCTGAAAGGTGGATTACGACAAGCCGCCATGTCGGTTGAACTGAAGTTTAGCCGCTGGTCAGCGGCAAATTATGTGCTGCTGCCGGCGGCAGCTTACAACGGCAACCGTTTTCTTGCGCGAAGAATTCCCTATTCGCCGAAACTGCAATTAATTCAAGACATCGGGCCGGACAAGCCGATTATTATCACCGACGTGCCCCGCTTGAACATTGCGGAAGGCGTCTCACGAATTCAGGAACGCAGCGGCAGCATGAGCGTGCCAGCGATTGGCTTCCATGATGCAAAACACAGCAGAGGTTTTTTACTTTTTACAAAACAGGGCAATGAACTCGGCGATTACGGTATTGGCATAGAAGAAACGCGGAATCGCGATTGCGCCAGCATTTCCATCACCTCGCCTGTCGTGCGTGAGCTGAAAAGCTACCGGATTTGTGACAACGAATTTCAGTCGCTCGACCAGCCGCGTGATTTTAAGGCCGGCGATGAGGTGAAAATTTCATTTCGCATCCACGAATTTTCAGCGCCGAAGCTTCAAGATTTCTTCAACAAGTTTGCCGAAGTGCGAAAGCATATCTTTCCACCAGTCGCTTCGAAACCAGCGCTGGCGTTCTCTGCTTGTTTTGAATTGCAGGAAAAGAAATTTAACCGCGATAATTTTGTCTCCAAACATGGCTACTATTCTGTCGGGCCGCGCCAGAATTTTTTACAGGACTGGCAGATTGGCTGGACCGGCGGGATGATTTCTACCTACCCGCTGCTGTTCGCTGGCGATGCCAAGACACGCCAGAAGGTGATCCGCAATTTCGACTGGCTGTTTCCCAACGGCATCGCGCCTTCGGGATTTTTCTGGGACGCCGGACGCAATGGAACGGAATGGATCGGCGGCGATATCCGCAAACCGCACACAGGCAACTGGCATCTCATCCGCAAAAGCGGTGACGGCGTCTTTTTCATCATCAAACAATTACTGCTGATAGAACGGCTTGGAATCGCGGTGAAACCCGCGTGGCGCAAGGGCGTTAAGCGGGTTTGCGATGCCTTTGTGAAACTGTGGAATGAAAATCAGCAGTTCGGCCAGTTCGTCCATTCTCTAACCGGTGAAATTTGCGTCGGCGGTTCGACGAGCGGCGCGATTGTGCCGGCGGCGCTCGTTTTGGCGGCGGATTATTTTAGCGAGCCGGAATATCTCGCAGTCGCGTCGGCTGCGGGCGAGAAATTTTACCGCGAGTTCACTTTGAAAGGTTTGAGTTGCGGTGGGCCAGGCGATGCGCTGCAAAATCCCGATTCCGAATCTTGGTATGCGCTCATCGAATCCTACGTCGCGCTTCACGAGGCGACCGGCAAAAAAATCTGGCTCACGGCCGCCACCGAAACTTCGCGGCAATTTTCGACGTGGGTGGTCGGCTATGATTTTCAATTCCCGCCAAAATCCACTTTCGCCAAAGCAGACATCCGCACGACCGGCTCGGTTTACGCGAACACGCAGAACAAACATTCCGCGCCTGGCCTTTGCACTTTTTCCGGTCTCGGCCTGTTCAAATTATTTCGCGCGACCGGCGACCGCTTTCATCTCGAAATGTTGCGCGACATCACGTTTGGGCTGCCGCAATATTTGCCGCATCCGCTCAAGCCACTCGGCGACTCGCAGCCCGGTTGGATGTGCGAGCGTGTGAACCTGACGGATTGGGAAGGCCCGGAGCGCATCGGCGAGACGCTCAAGATGACGACCTGGGCGGAAACCTCGCTGATGCTGACGACGATTGAGATTCCCGGCCTCTACGTCCAGCCGGACAAATCGCTGGTAGTCGCGTTCGATAACATTCTGACGGAAATTGTTTCCGACGGCGCAAAGGAGATTGTTGTGCGGTTGAACAATCCAACGCCCTCGTTGGCGACCGTCAAAATATTTTCTGAGACCAGTCGCGAAGTCAAAAAGCCGCTGCCGGAAAATTATCTCTTCGGATGCCGAACCGAAGGGGTGAAGCCGCGAGACAGTAAAATTCTCACCTTGGCGAAAACTTAAAAAATGGCTTCGAGGATTTTTTTGGCTTTGCTATTGACTACGCTCTTGTCGGCAATCTCCCTGTCGGCAGCCAATTATTATCTGGACGTGAATGACGCGCTCCCCGGCAGCGGCGTGACCAATGGCGGCGTTTATGACGCGGGCACCGCGATTTGGAGCACGGACTCCACCGGCGGGTCAGTGACTGGACTTTTTCCGATACGCAATGCACCAGTATTTTCTGCCGGCACCGACGCTGCCGGTCTCAATTACACGATCACTGGCAACATCAGTCAAACCTCCGGCGGCATGGCGGTCCAGGACGGCAACGTCACATTTATCGCAAACGGATCATTTTTTGGCGGCGGCACCGTGTCCACTGCACCGGGCGCGACTTTGAACTTTGCGCCACCGGTGTCGCCGTCGCCGACTTGGGACTTTTACGGACAGGTAATGACTTTCGATGCGGCGGACGGCAGCACAATTACCTTAAACAGCATCTCCACCGCCAGTGGACGCAGCGGCGGTGTCACCAAAACGGATAACGGTTTGCTCGTCATCACCGGCGCGGCGAGTGCGCGTGGCATGGTGGTCAACGTCAACGGCGGCGAGTTGCGCATCCTCGACGCCAATGCCTTTTTTACCATTGGCTACCCGCCGCCGAGTCACACTTACCCCGTCACGGTGAACAGCGGCGGGTCGCTGGAATTTTCCAACAACCTAACCGTCGCGAACAATCCCGTGACCATCAACGGCCACGGCTACAACAACGGCGGGGCGCTACGCAATTTTGCCGGTAACAACAATTACAACAGCCTCATCACCCTCGCCAGCGACAGCCGCATTAATGCCGACACCAACACGCTGCTCACGCTCAATCCGGCCGGCACCAATTCCGTCAACGGCGCGTTCGATCTCACGCTGGGCGGTGATGGTTTGATTATTGTATCGCAGTCCATCGCGGATTTGACGTCGCTCGTGAAAGATGGCAACGGCACGGTCACGTTTTCAGCCACCAACATTTATCCCGGCCCGACAATCATCAGCAGCGGCACTTTGCGTCTGGTCGGTGGCAGTGTCGTCGGCGACATCACGAACAATGCCACGCTCATTATTTCCAACTCGACGTCCCAGACGCTGGCCAACCGCATCGCCGGCAACGGACAAATCGTCAAGCAATCCAGCAGTCGCCTGACCCTTGCGGCAACGAATAGTTTTGCCGGTTCAATTTTTGCGAACGGCGGCACGCTGGCGCTTGCGGCCAACGGTTCCGTGGCCAATGCCGCTCTCATTTCCGTCACGAACGGCGCGGTGTTTGATATCTCGGCGATCACCGGTTTTACGCTCAACGCCGGTCAGACGCTCGCCGGCAGTGGCGTGGTCGCGGGAGCCGTCACCGCCGTCAGTGGCGCGCAGCTTTCGCCCGGTTTAGCCGGGGTCGCGGGCACTTTGAGTTTTTCCAATTCCGTCACGCTCACCGGCGGCGTGACCAATCTATTCGATTTGTCGGCGGCCACCAACGGGGCAAATGACCAGATTCTCGTTAGCGGCAATTTTACTTGTTCCGGCGCCAATGTCATCCGCATCAGTTATTCGACTTTGACCAACGGCGCTTACCGGCTAATCCGCACCGGCGGCGGCAGTGTCATTGGCAATGTCGCCACGCTACAACTGGCCGGCTTCACCCCGGGTGCGCAGGTCGCGAGCCTCGCGACCAACGCGGCGGGGACGGAAATTGATTTGGTGGTGTCCACGAATTCGCACGCGGCCGCGAATCTGACGTGGATCGGAAACGGTGGAAACAATTTCTGGGGCGAAACCAACACCGTCGCCTGGCGCAACGGCGCGTCGCCGGCGGTTTTTTATCAGGGCGACCGCGTGACGTTTGACGATTCCGGCGCGACGAATCTCGTGGTGAATCTGTCCGGCCTGCTGGCTCCCGCCGCGCTCTCGGTGAACGCCTCCAGCAATTACACTTTCACCGGCAGCGGCTCGATCATCGGGCCGATTTCATTGGTAAAAAGCAATGCCGGCGCGGTGACGATTTTAACCACGAATACTTTCACCGGCGGCGTGCTCATCGCCGGCGGCGCGGTGCAAATCAACAACGCTGGCGCCCTCGGCAGCGGCACCATCACCAACAACGCGTCGCTGGTGTTCAATCCGTCCGGCGTTCTGGCCTTCCCCAATTTCATCACCGGCAGCGGCAGTCTGACGAATCTCGGCGGCGTGTTGATTTTGAACGGCAGCAATTCGTTCAGCGGTGTGGCCGTTGTGAACTCCGGCGTTTTGCAACTCGGCAATCCGTTGGCCCTTGGCGCGACCGGTGGCGGCGCGGTCGTCAATGGCGGCGCCACTCTGGATGTGAACGGACTGGCGCTCGGCGCGGAGCCGGTGACGCTGGCCGGCGGCACGCTGACCAACAGCAGTGCGACGGCAGTGAGTCTGGCGGGCGCGATATCCGTCGCCGGCAATGCCGTGATTGCCGGCAGCGGCGACATTGGGTTGAACGGCGGTGTCAACGGCAGCGGTGCGCTCGCCAAATCCAGCGCGAACACGCTGACGCTTTCCGACACGGGCAGTTTTTCCGGGCCGATGACGATTTCCATCGGCACATTGCTGGTCAACGGCACAAGCGGTCCGGGTTCCATCACGATTGGTTCGGGCGCGACACTCGGCGGTAGCGGGGTGATTCGCGGCGCGGTGACGAATCAATCCGGCGGCACCATTTCTCTGGGCACGAATTTCGGCACGCTGGCCATCAACGCCGCGCTGACACTCAATTCTGGCAGCACGACGGTTTTGAAAGTGGGTCGCGTGGTCGGCGGAACGACGAATGATGCGTTGTCCCGCATTTCAACGTTGTCGCAGGGCGGCACGCTGGCGATTTCGCTGGCTGGCTATCCCGTGCAGGCGGGCGACACGTTCCAGCTTTTCACCGCGACGAATGTGGTCGGTGCTTTCAATTCCGTTTCGTTGCCGTGGCTTTACAGCGGTTTTGTCTGGGACACGTCCAGTTTATCCAATGGCGTGCTGCGCGTGGTGGCGTTGCCGGGCGTCACCACTTTTGCGCAGCGGCGGTTCTGGACGATTGATCAGGCGGCGGAGAATCCCGGCGCGGTGGGCGACGGCTTTGTGCAGGCCGAGATTTATTTCACCCAAGGTAAAATCGCGCTGGGCCAGAGCACCGCGCTCGCGACCTCGCGCAGTCTGACCAACAACGTGCAGGTGGACTTTTTCAACATCTGGCCGGCGATGGATTGTTACATCCGCTTCAACCAATACCTCGATAACGAGACGAAGGGCAACATCAAGACCAACATCACCACCTGCACGCAATACGCCGGCACGAGCACGTCGAATCTCAAGACGCTCGGTCACGTCATCCGCTACCTTGGCTCGGAGCAATTTGGCGAGGCGGCGTTCGCGACGAATGCGATTTGGCAGCCGTCCGATCCGAACGCCTACAACGACACGCTGGCGCTGCTCGCCAAGGACGCCACCCAAGGCTACGGCGAAAATGCATCGCGGCCGTATTACGATAAAAATCTGCTGCCGATTCTTTCCCTGGCGCAATTGGCCACGAATCCCATCATGGCCAACCGCGCCATGCTCGCGTTCCAGGGCGGGCTGTCGCAAAACGCCGGCTGCTGGATGCGCGGGCATCTGGGCATGAACACCGGCCGCAGCTATCCCGACGAGGAGACGCAGACGCCGATGGGTTCGATGCGCACGCTCTGGGTGTTCTTCGGTGGCGACGCGCCGCCGGATTATTACACCTACGCAGCACTCGCTGCCGTAATGAATTACGAGCCGCTGCCGGCGATTCAAATGGCGGCGACGAACCGCGCGACGCCTTTTGTCTCGCGCGGCAAATACAGCGGGCAGCAGAATTCGTTTGTGGACCGGGACTACGTTTTGTTTAGCGAAGGGCCACAGTATTACGGCAATTTTCAAGTCTATCCCTCCGGCGCGATGTGGTGCGACCCGGATGACAATCATTTTAGCCAGCTCTGGCTTTGCGCGCCGTGGAATGACAATTCGTCCGTGAGCGGCAGTTGGCCGCACGGCATGCACCGCGCGATTTACAGCGAGGCGCAGTGCCGGGACTCGGTGCTGCAAATCTACAACTTCAGCCCCGGCCAGACGAACCCGGCGCCGTATGTTTTGTGTTATGTGCCCGGCGGCTGGCAGGCGATGGTGAACGACGCGATGGCTTCGGGAAAAATCTTTCTGCATTACGGCACGATGATGCTGGCCATCAGCGCCGAGCAGACGTTCAAGTGGGACACGAACTCCGGCATCTACGCCGTGTCGCAATCGCCCACGCAGCCCGGCGACTCGGAGTTCCGCATCTGGGGCGCGCCGATTCCGGCGTCTATGCAATCAATCCCAAACCTCGCCAACACCTACCTCGGCACTTGGAACAGCCAGTTCGCGATGGCGATGGAAACGGCACGGCCGGATTTATATGGCGCGACGAACACTCCGGCCCAACAACTCGCGGCATTTCGCGCGGACATTTACGCCCACACCGGTTTGAGCCACGCGCCGGGGTATCCCCCGACCGGCTTCTACACCAACCGCCACGGCGACACGCTGCAGGTGAAACAAACATCCGCACTCACGCCCTCTCCGATCACCATCAACGGCCAGACCTTGAGCCTGACCAACTGGCCGCTGACGGACAATCCGTGGATTTACCAGCCCGTCGGCGGCAACCTCTCGCTCTTCGACGGCACGAATACCATCTTCTACGATTTCACCGAGTGGACGATTGCCACCAACAATTTCATCCTACCGCCGGCGGGCTTGCTTGCATCGGCCAGTGGTAACGGTGTTTTTCTGACGTGGTCGCCGCGGGTGGGCGCGACAAATTACAATGTCTGGCGCGGCACCGTGAGCGGCGGGCCTTACGCGCAAATTGGCTCCACGACCAACACTTTTTACACGGACACAACCGCCGTTGGCGTGGCTTATTTTTACGTGGTCACGTCCCAGAGTATTTTTGGCCAGAGCACCAACAGCAACGAAGCCACGGTCACGCCGGTGCCGGGCGCGCCGTCCGTCCTCACCGCCACGCTCACCGGCCGGCAGGTGAAACTGGTTTGGAACGCGGTCACCAATGCCACCGGCTACAATTTGAAGCGCGCCGCCAGTGCTGCCGGGCCGTTCATCACGCTGGCGACGGTCGCGGCGACGAATTATCTGGATCAGATCTTCCCCAATGGCGGCTCATTCTACTACGTCGTTTCCGCCATCAATTCCGTCGGCGAGAGCGGTAATTCACCTTCCGTCAGCGTCTCGATTGCGGCCAACTATTTCGCCGCTTGGTCGAACCGCTGCGCCATTTCCTTCCCGAATTACTCTGCGGATGAAGTGCTCGCAAATTTTCTGGCGCTGGTGGTGTTGAACACGAACATTCCGAATTTTTCTTACCGCCAGTTCAAGTCTCCGCTGGGAGCCGACCTGCGCTTCTCCGATGAATCGTTGAACGAACTCAACTACGAGGTGGAGCAGTGGAACACAAACGGCAACTCTTTCGTTTGGGTGCAGATTCCGGCGTTGTCGAGCAACACGCTGATTTACGCCTGGTGGGGCAATGCGTCCGCCACGACCGCGCCGGCTTACACGACGAATGGCGCGGTTTGGTCCGACAGTTATGTGGGCGTGTGGCATCTCAACCAGACGCCGCCCGCAACGGCATTTGACAGTTCCGGCAATGGCTTTTTCGCGACGCCAAACGCGAATTTGAATTCTTCCAGCCAGCAACCCGGCGTCAGCGCCGGCAGCATTGCGTTCAACGGCGTCAACACGGCGATGAACGTTCCCAACAACGCGCCGCTCAGCTTGACTGGCGGACAATTCACGCTAAGCGCGTGGGTGAATTTGAACAAGGCCACCAACGGCGTCATCATCGGCAAAGGCCAGAACGGCCAGTCGTGGTATTCGTGGTTCCTGAGTGTCGGCAACAATCCCGGTGCGGATCAATACAACACCGCGAATCGTCTTTGCGTCGGCGTGCGGAGCAGCAGTTCGACTGGCGATGTGCTGGCGACGCAGACTTCCAATGTGACGCTTTCCAACTGGGTTCACGTGGTCGGCACGCTCGACGGCGGGAATTTGAACTTGTATGTCAACGGCGAGTTGGACAACACAACGCCAACAACGGTGGTGCCTTACAGCAACACCAGCCAGATCTGGATCGGCGCGGACTCTGGGCGCGATTATCTGAATGGAAAACTGGACGAACTGCGCGTCGAAAGCGTTCCGCGCACGGCAAACTGGATTTCAGCGAACTACCAGAACATTGCCTCTAATTCCTTTTTCAACAACTATTCGTCCGCAAGTCCACTGGCTACCAGTCTTGTTCCCACTTTTACCTCGATAAATTTTACCGGTGGCCAGCCAAGTTTCACCGTCAAAGGCGCGGACGGGCTGACTTACATCATTCAGAGTTCGACGAATCTCATCTATTGGTCGGATGTTTTCACCAACCCGCCTGCGGCGATGCCGTTCACGTGGACGGATGGCGTGCCGCCAAATTTGCCGCAAAAATTTTACCGCGTCCTCGTGGCGCCTTGATTCATGCAAATAGATTTTACCAAATTGATATTATTTTTCGGCAAAAAGACTTTGCTTCTGATGCTCGGATTGCTGTGTTGCACGCCGGTCTGCGGCGCTGCGAACGTCTCGTCAACAAACGTATTTTGTGTTTCCGCCAATCTGAAATTTGAAACCAGCCCACTTGTGCGGGAAGCCGAATCTGCGGCGCAAAAAAATCTGCCGTCCGACTGGCAAAATCGTTCCGGGGCCATCGCGTTGAATGCCAAATGGGAGACGAACCAGTCGTTGCCGTGGTTCATCGAGTATCAAAAAGACGGTTATGACTGGATTGTCTCCGGCCTCGCGGATGGGGACAGCGATAAGGTGGCTTGGGGGCTTAAAATCCTAGGCTGGGGCTGGGCGCGGATGGAGGCGGACGGGAGCTTCAAGCATCCGGATAGTTATCACAGCGGTTCGTTTTTCATCGAAGCGACCGCGCACAGCATTTTGCTTTTGGATAATTCGCCTTGGCGCGCGGAATTTGCCGGGCAACTCGACGCGTTCAAACCAAAACTGCTTGCCGCCGCGCGTTGGATGATCCGCCCGGACATTGACGCGGCGAACTGGCCGGACGACGAGCATTATCCTAAAATTTTCGGCGAGCGGCGTTACGCGCACCGGCGTTTTCTTGACGCGGCGGCGCTCGGCGAAGTCGCGGTGATTTTCCATGACCAGCCGCTGCGGGAAAAATCCGTCTGGCTCGCCCGCAACGGCATTGCGTTTCAACAGGGGGATGGCGTCAATCCAGAGCGTGGCGGGCACGATACCTCGTATCAGGCGCTCGGATTGCTTTATGCCTGTCGTTACTACCAGATTGTGGCCGATGACGCGACGCGCGCCGAAATGAAGCCAATGCTCGACAAGGCTTTTAACTGGCTGCAAGCCCGCGTTTCGCCCGACGGCAAAATTGACGGCACTGGCAATACGCGCACCGGTCCGGCGGGCGAACTGGGACGCAACGGCAAACCCAAGCAACTGGATTATCACACGCCGGCGGTGGTTTTCGCGCACTGGACGCAGCTAACGCACAATTCTGACTGGGAACAAACTGCGCGCCGAATTTTCGCGTTTGAGCAAAAATCAAAGGTGGATGCAAAATGATTTATTTCGGCGCATCCTATTATCCCGAACAGCTTGACCCAAGCGAGGTCGAGCCGGATGCGCGGCTCATGCAGGAAGCCGGCTTCAATCTGGTGCGCATGGGCGAGTTCGCATGGAGCCGGATGGAGCGCGACGACGGCCAATTTGATTTCGACTGGCTGGTAAATGCCGTTGAAATTTTGGCGCGGCACGGCATCAAATCACTGCTCGGCACGCCCACGGCTTCGCCGCCGAAGTGGCTTTCGGACAAGCATGCCGACATCTGCCAAATCATGGCTGACAGTCGGCGGCGCGAGTTCGGCAAACGCCGGCATTACTGCGTCAACAGCGAGAATTATCATCGTCACACCGCGCGTATTGTCACCGCGCTGGCCGAGCGGTTCAAAGACAATCCCAACGTCATCGGCTACCAGCTCGACAATGAATTCATGGCCGAGCAGCCACATTGTTATTGCGACACCTGCCGGAACAAATTCCAACGGTGGCTGCAAAATAAGTTTGGCACGATTGAAGAATTGAACCGGCGCTGGGGCATGGCGTTTTGGAGTCAGCACTACCGGAATTTCGACGAAGTGGCCTTGCCCAAGACGGATCACAATCCCTCGTCCATGCAGGATCTTTATCATTTTTTTTCTGATTCATTTCTGGAATACGCGAAGTTGCAGATAGATTGCCTCAAGAAAATTTCGCCGGAGAAAATCGTCACGCACAATGTCTGCTCCAGCGGATTCGTTTACCTGCTCGACCTCTACAAGCTTGGAGCGCAGCTAGACATCGTTTCGTTGGACAATTATCCGTTCGCGTGGACGCTGGAGAACGAATATGGCAACGTCGCCGACCGCGAGTATCATCCGGCGATGGCCAGCATGGCGCTCTCAATAATGCGCGGTTTGCGATGCGCGCCGTTTTGGGTGACAGAATCGCAGGTAGGTCGCACGTTTCGTCCGCGTCGCGGGTTGCCCGAACCGGGCATCATCACCGCTTGGACGCATCAGGAAATTGCGCACGGAGCAAAAGCCGTCGTGTGGTTTCACTGGCGGCAATTTCCCGCCGGCATCGAACATATTTTGCAAGCGGTGCTGGAATGTGACGGCAAACCGCGCCGCCGCTATTTTGAAATTCAGCAGACCGTCCGCAAAATTAAATCGGTCGCCGCTGAAATTGAAAATGCCTGTCCGCGTCCCGAGGTCGCGCTGCTCCGCGATTTTCACTGCGACTGGGCGCTCGACGACGGCCACACGCATCCGGATTTTCGTTACCAACGGCATCTCTATCTTTATTACCGCGCGTTGTTTGAAAACCATCTAAATGCCGATGTCATTCATCCGGCGGAAAATCTCGCAGACTACAAACTCGTCCTCGCACCGGCGCTGCTGCTCGTAGATGAGAACCGCGCTGCCCATTTGCGGAACTACGTCGAGCAAGGCGGCACGCTAGTTCTCACGGTGCAGTCGGGCTTGCGTAACTTCGACAATGTTTTTTATCGGCAGACCTTGCCGGCATTTCTGTCCAATCCTTGCGGGCTGGAAATTGAGGAGCACAACGGCTTAAAACTTCAGGACACCACCGGCATCTCGCCGGTGAACGACGGCTACACGAAATCGCGATACGAATGTTCGCTGCTGTTTGAAATCATCAAGCCCACAACCGCCAAGGTTTTGTTTAATTACACAGACCTTTGGTTTGCTGGCACGCCGGCGGTGACGGTGAATCGTTTTCGCAAAGGCCAAGTTTATTATGTCGCCGCCGTGCCGTCGGCAGAATTCGTTCGCGAGTTTGTTGGCAAGATTATACCTGAGTGCGGCGTGACACCAAATCTGGTTGCGAGCAGTTCGCCGATGGTCGAGTCAGTGAAATCTTTCAGCGGCGAGATGGAATATCTGCACTTGGTCAATTTCACCCGCGAACCGCAGACGGTGAAGCTTGAAGGGAGCTACGAAAATCTCGCGGAGAAAACGACCCTCACCGGCAAGCTTGAGCTTAAGCCATTTGGTGCGGCAATTTTGAAACGAGGCTAAAATGTCTTACAAAAATCCAATCATCCCCGGCTTCTATCCCGACCCCAGCGTGTGCCGCGTCGGCGAAAATTTTTATCTGGTCAACAGCAGCTTCGAATATTTCCCCGGTATTCCGATCTGGCACAGCCGCGATCTCGTGAACTGGCGGCAGATCGGCCACGTCCTCACGCGCCGCTCGCAGCTTGAACTCGTCGGCGTGAAATGCTCTGACGGCATTTACGCGCCGACGATTCGTTTTCACGACGGCATGTTTTATATGATCACCACTTGGGTCAGCGCCGGCGCGTATAAAAACTTTTACGTCACCGCGACGAATCCCGCCGGGCCGTGGAGCGACCCAATTTGGTATGACCAGAGTGGCATTGATCCGTCGCTGTTTTTTGATGACGACGGCAAGGTTTATTTTCAGTCGAATCGCGGCATGACGTTCAAGATGGAGCGCGCGATTTATCAAAGTGAAATTGACATCAAGACCGGCAAGCGGTCGACCGAGCCGAAAATGTTGTGGCGCGGCAGCGGCGGTTGCTATGTCGAAGGCCCGCATATTTACAAGCGCGACGGCTGGTATTATCTGCTCACGGCGGAAGGCGGCACGAGCTACGGCCACATGGTCGCCATCGCGCGCAGCCGGAACATCTGGGGCGAATACGAGCCGTGTCCACACAATCCGATTCTCTCCAACCGCCATGCCTACGAGCAAATCCACGGCACGGGTCACGCCGATCTCGTGGAAGCTGCCGATGGTTCGTGGTGGATGGTGCATCTGGCCTTCCGCAAAACCGTCGGCGACATCCACACGCTCGGCCGGGAAACCTGTCTTGAACCGATGGAATGGCGGGACGGCTGGCCGGTCGTGAACCAAGACGGAACGGCGCGTGAAATCATGGACGTGCCAACGCTGCCGATGCAGCCATGTCCGCAAAAGCCAGTGCGCGATGATTTTAACAACTCCGAACTGGGTTTGGAATGGATATATCTGCGCAATCCGCAGTTGGAGAATTATTCGCTCACGGAGCGGAAAGGTTTCCTACGTCTGCGCGGTTCAGAGAAAAATTTGTTTGATGTCGCCTCTCCAACTTTGATTGCTCGCCGTCAGCAGCATTTCGAGTTTACAGCGACGGCGAGTCTGGAATTTGACCCGAAATATCAAAACGAAGCGGCCGGCCTAACATTGTTGATGACCAACGAGCATCACTACGATTTCTTCGTAACCAATCGTGACGGCCAGCGCGTGCTGATGGTGAAATACAATCTCGAACTCATCCAGCAAACAGCGGCCGAAATCCCGCTCGCGACCGGCGCGGTGGAATTGCGCATTGCCGGCACGAAGGAGTTTTTCCATTTTTCATTTTCGCAAAAGGGCGCGGCGTTTCGCGAAATCGCGAAGGTCAACACGCGCTACCTCGGAACGGAAGTCACAAGTGGTTACAACGGCGTGGTCATCGGCCTTTACGCCACCGGCAATGGCAAGCCTTGCGCCACCCCCGCTGATTTTGATTGGCTCGATTATCGGCCCGCAGTCTAAAAACTCATTTCCAAACCATGACTAAAATTAAATGGCTATCGCTTTGTCTGCCAATCTGCTTGACGGGATTTCTTTTGCCGGCAGCGCCCGTAGTGTTTTGGTCGCCCGACAGCGTCGAGCCGGGTGACACGGTTTTGCTTTACGGCGGCGGTTTGGGGGATGTGAAAAAAATTTCCGTCGGCCGGCTGCCGGACGGACCGGTTCAACATCCCGGCGCGGGTACAGATGTTTCGGTCGCCACGCAAACTGTTCCGACGATTCAACCGTGCGAGAACTCCGCAAAATTTCAAATGCCCGAAATTTTTTCTCCCGGAATTTATGAGATTGCTGCCAAAACACCCGGCAGCACAGGCCAGCCGGTCTTTCTTAACCGTCCGGAAGTTTGGTTCATGCAGCCGGTGCAACTTCAGCCCGGTTTGAACGAGAATCAAGCGCCGCCCAGCGCGCTGGTTCAGATCATCGGGAAAAACTTCCTCCTGCCACATGACCTCGGCACCGCGCGCGTTGCGATGCGCGCCACTGATGGCAACTGGCTGGACTTGACCCTTACGAATGCCGAGCGTTTTTCGCTGCGGGCGCAGTTGCCGTCAAATCTGGCCGAAGGACACTATGAGCTTTGGATTCACAACGGTTTCGGCGGTGCCAGCGGTTGGGGCGGGCCGCTGGCGGTGGAAGTTAAAAAGCCGGACGTGTGGCCGGATAAAATTTTCAATGTGAAGGAATTCGGTGCCCAAGGCGACGGCGTGGCGAATGATGCCGTAGCGATTCGATCCGCACTTACGGCAGCAGGAAAAAACGGCGGCGGCATCGTGTTCCTGCCGTGGGGCACTTACCGGCTGACGAATTATTTTGTGATTCCGGAGCGCACCGTGTTGCGGGGCGAAGGCCGCGACGCCACCGTGCTGCAATGGCCGGTGGACGAGCCGAGGACACGCGCGGAGTTTTCACCATGTGCGGCCTACGGCGTGTCGCGCTATGCGGTCGAGGATTTGACGATGATCGTGCGCAAGGTGGACACGCTGTTCACCGACTTGAGCGACAAATCCATTCCGAACGAACTGAAGCCGCTCAAGCCCGCCGTGTCGCGCGACGTTTTTTTCCGCCGGGTGAATTTTCAGCACTGGCTGATGTGCAGCCATCCCGACCGCGTCACCGAACTGTGGAACGTAACTACCAATGCGCAGGGCAAAATCATCCCCAGCCAGTTTGACGGCGACCGCGCGACACTCGTTCGCATTGGTGCGATGGATAATTTTGAGTTTAGCGACTGCCAAGTGCAGGGCGGACAGACGCATTTCAAGAATCTGCGGAACGCCCGCGAGACGGGAAATTCTTTCGCCAACGGCATGGGTTATTGCTATGTGGAACTCGGCGGCGGCGCACACGAGATGATTTGCGAGAGCAACGGAATCCAAGGCTCGTCTTCGTGGGGTTACGGCAACATCGCGATGCAGCAGGTTTATTCCGCGCACAACCGCAGCTACAACTTCGTGCGCGGCGAGCGCGAGGCGATGACGCTAGACATCAGCGCGCTGCCGACGCCCGTGACGCAAAGCAACATCGCATGGTTCGGTCTGCCGACACGCGTCGCAGGCGAGACGCTGACGCTCACCGGCATCAAGGCGCAGCCGGGTGAATTTGTCGGCCTCGCAGTGATAATTCTCGACGGCCCGGGCGCGGGGCAATATCGCGTCATCGCGGCGAACACGCCGACCGACTTCGCCGTTGACCGCGCGTGGGACGTGCCGCCGACCACCGAAAGCACCGTCGGCCTATGGTCGTTGATGCGGCACATGATTGTCTATAAATGTGATGGCTACGACACCAGCGCGTTCTCGCAACTCTACGGCAGTTTTTACGACTTTACGATTGACAGTTGTCGAGTCGAGCGGAACCAGGGGCTGTGGGGTCAGAGCGGCTGGTTCGTGCGTTTCTGCTACAACGACATTGCGTTCGCCAACAGCTATCATCCGCACATCGGCCCGCCCGGCAATAATCCCGAAGGCAACTTACCGTTCGGCTTCGTCGGCCTGACCGACGGCAATTTGCGCATCACGAAATTCGGCTCATCGCAATACGGCAAGAAACTCGTTTTTGTAAATGATGTCGTGCCGCATCCCGTGCCTGGAGGACGCGGTGTCATCGTCAAAAATAATTTGCTGCGCTTCAATCAGCGCGTCGCGTTTCCACCAAGCGCCGAGGGCGATCCGCGCGACGATGGCAAGGTGCGCTTCGTGGACGTGGTCGTGGATGGCAACCGCATCGAACATTCTTCCGTCGGCGTGCAAGTTGGTCCGGCGGTTCAGCGCGTCGTCGTGGCGAACAACCGGTTTGAAGATGTTGCCACGCCGCATCTCATCGCCAAGCCGGATCAAGTTCAACTTATCGGCGCGGATGCTGCAAAATGAAACCAGTTTTCCAAACGGTGGTGCTGTCCGTGCTGGAAATGAATCCAGTCGCGGCGAAAATCTGTGTTGAGGTGAAAACGGGCGTCGCGCGGCTCAGCGCGGAATGTTTTGAAGTAGGCATTGATGCGAGCCAGCCGAATTCGCCCGTGGCCGTGGCTGCGCCGGATTTGACGCTGCGCATCGGCACGCCATTTTTGTGGGCACAGGAGACGCATCCGCGCTACGCTATCCGGCTGACGGTCGAGTCCGCCGGAGCGAAGGAGCACTACGAAATTCAATTTTGCTTCAACGCCGCCGGCCAGATTGTTATCACGAAGGAATTGAGAAAAATCAGTTTCATCCCGGCGTGTTTTAATCCCAATCTCCCGTCGTTGTTTGTGGTTGGCGATTCCACGGCGTTCAGCAACGGCCGGAACCAGCGCGGCTGGGGCGACGAGTTAGGCGCTTTTTTCGACCCGAAAAAGTTCAACGTGCTGAACCGCGCGCGACCTGGCCGGAGCACGCGTTCATTTCGCAGCGAAGGTTTGTGGTCGCGCGTGCTGGCTGAGATGAAGGCGGGTGATGTTGTGCTGCTCCAGTTTGGGCACAACGATGCGGACAAGCTGGCTGAAGGCCGTTGTCGCGGTGTTTTGCCGGGCATCGGCGAGGAAACGCAAACCGTGATGATGCCGGATGGCGCTCGGGAAATCGTTCACACATTCGGCTGGTATTTACGACAGTTTATCGCGGAGGCGAGGGTCAAGGGGGCAACGCCAGCTTTGCTTTCGCTAACCGTGAAAAATATCTGGAACAACGGGAAAATTATCCGGCGGCAGAGCGATTATGGTGATTGGTCGACGACTGTTGCCACCGAGTGCGGCGTGGCTTTCATTGAAGTGACCGGCTTGATTGCCGACCGCTACGACGCGCTCGGCAAGAAAAATGTGCAGCCACTATTTTGCAGTCCTACAGACAATGTCCATACCAGCGCAGTCGGCGCAAAGTTGAACGCGCAATGCGTTACGGACGGTTTGATCGCCGCCGCAAAAACACAGCCTGGCGACGCATTTGAAACCCTATTGCATTCCATCCGGCATCGGTAGCCTATGACACAAATCCACGAAAAAGTGCCTGTAAAATCTTTCTATGAATATAATACATGATTCCAAGCCGAGCTGGTTTTCGGCTGCAGCCAGATTTTTGCCGCTGGTGATTTCTTGCTGGCTGGTCACGGCGAAGGCCGATCCGGTTCAATCGCCGGAGAACCAGGTTTTTCAGTTCATGCAAAACGGTGTTTGCACCAATTGGCTGGATGGTTCAAGCAGCAAGGCGACGGCGTATTTGTGGATTCCCGAAAACTGTAAAAAAATTCGCGGGCTTTTGATTTTGTGCGCGAACGTGCCGGAAAATCGGCTCGTCGGGCATCCGGCCATCCGCGAAGTGTGCGCGAAAAATGATTTAGGAATCGTCTGGTGCGTGCCGTCGTTCATGAATTTCCGTAAAGACAAAGTAACGGGCATTGACGACGCGCATGATTACAAAACTTCGACCACGTTTTTGCAGGAACTCCTCGACGGTCTCGCGAAAAATTCTGGTTACGCCGAAATTGCGACCGCGCCGTGGTTGCCGATGGGCGAGTCGGGGCATTTGCTGATGGTGGATGCGCTGGTGGAATTTCATCCCGAGCGCTGCATCGCTGGTGTGTGGCTCAAGAACAATCATCTGCCGCCGAAAAACCGCACCGTGCCAGCGCTCGTGGCGTTCGGCTCGGCGCAGGAATGGTCGCAGACGCAATCGGACATTCGCACAAATTGGAACAACATCGCCAAAGCTTACCAAGGCATTCTCGATCAGCGGAAACAAAATCCGAACTGGCCTTTGAGCTATCTGATTGACGGCAGCAGTGGACATTTTGACTGCTCCGAAAAGCTGGCAAAATTTCTGGTGCATTACATTGACTGCGTCGCAAAGGCGCGCATCGCGGACGATGGCTCTTTGAAAGCCATTTCGCTGCCAGACGGTTTTCTCGCGGACATGCCCGTTCCCGGACACGAAAATCATGGGGCAAAAAGGTTGTCCGAAGCCGCGCCCGACCAGCGTGGGTTGCCGTGGTTTTTTGACAAACAAAGTGCGGAAGAAGCGCAGTCGTTTGCCGCGATTGACTGGAAGGCTGAAACACAACTGCCCGGGTTCGCCGACGCCAGTGGAAAAATTCTGCCGTTCAATTTCAACGGCATTTCCAACCTCCAGCCGGAATACGAAGCTGATGGAATCACCTTCATGTTGCACGGCGTGATGCTCGACCAGTTGCCGGAGCAGTTCACCAATGCCGGCGTGAAGCTTGCGAAAGCCCCCGGCGAGCCGACGCTCGAATGGCTGTGTGGTCCGATCAAACCGCTCGGCGGCGACAAGTTTCAAATCTGCCTCGACCGCTCATTTCCAAATTCCGCCTGCTACGTTGCCGCGCGGCAAAACGGCACGGATAAAATTCGCACCGTCGTTCAGCCGTGCGGCGTGAAGCTGCAAAAAAACAATTCCGGTATCGCGCAGAAAATTACTTTCGACCCGATTCCTGGCGTGAAGTCGGGAACGAAATCCATCAAGCTTGTGGCAAAATCCAGCGCGGGTTTGCCGGTGAGATTTTTCGTGCGCGCCGGGCCGGCGGTGGTTCATGGCGACGAACTGGAATTCATGCCGATTCCACCGCGCAGCAAATTCCCGCTGTCCGTGACGGTCGGCGCGTGGCAATGGGGACGAGCCGGCGACACGCCGGTGAAAACAGAAGTGGTCGAACAAACTTTCAACCTCGTTGCTGAATGATATGAATCGAATCAGAATTTACTTGTTGCTGGCTGTCGCCTTTCTGTTCCAGCTTCACGCAAGCGCGGAGACTAACGCGGAAAATTTTTCATTCGCCAAACGCGACCTGTCGCTGCCAATTCACCGCGCTGGAATGTTCGTCGGCCAGTCCGGCGGCGCGCTGATTGTCGGCGGCGGCTTGGACGAAAGCGGCCAGCCGAGCGCGGACGTTTTTGTGCAAGCGGATTCCGGCTGGAAAAAACTGGTCTTGGACGAGCCGGTGTCGTTCGCCGGTTTTGCCAGCGGGACGTTCGTGGAAAAATTGGGCGGCTTTTCAAAACTGTTCGTCGCTGGCGGCATTGGCACGAACGGCGTCACCGACAAGGTTTTCGTGCTTGAATGGCGAGGCGAACGGCTGATTCAAAACGAACTGCCGTCGCTGCCAGAAAAAGTTGCGCTGGCGGGCGTGGGATTTTTTGAAGACCAGAAACAGGAGCAACTTTACGTTGTCGGCGGGACGACTTCGTTGGCCACCGATTCTGCGTCGCAGAAATTATTCCGCTACAGTTTCGGCGCGACGACGAATTCCGGTTGGCAAGAATTGCCACCAATGCCCGGCGAGGGCCGATTGCTTCCGGGCATGATCTGTTTTTACAACGACGTCCACGTTTTTGGCGGCTTCACGATTTCGCGCACGAACGACCAGACGCTTTACACGCCCACCAAACTGGCGCAGGCATATCGCTGGCACGTCATTGACGGCACGACGTTTTCCGGCTGGCGTAATTTGTCTCCGTTGCCGGAAGCGGTGGCCGCGCCGGTGGTGTTCATAACCGGGCAGGTTCACGCCGGACTCGCGGGCGGTTACACGCAGCCGTTCACTGGAAATTTGTTTCAGCTCAAGCCCGCTGCGGAATCGTCGGCGATCCAGATTTATCACAACGTGACGGACACCTGGGTGGAAAAAGGGAAATTACCGGAAGCACTCGCGGCGGCGACGGCGGTGCGCAACGAAAACATCACTCTGCTCGGCACGACGCAATCCGGGGCGACGGTGGCGTATGACTTAGCCATCAGGCGCACGGTGAAAAGTCTCCGCTGGCAGGATTACGCGGGGTTGCTGACGTATTTTGGTGGCGTGGCGTTTGTCGGAATCTGGTTCACGCGCAAACAATCCGGTGCAGAGGGCTTCGCGCTTGGCGACCGGAAAATTCCGTGGTGGATGGCGGGCATCTCGATGTTCGCGAGCGCCGCGAGCAGCATCAGCTTTATGGCAATTCCTGCGCTGGCTTTCCGCACCAGCATCATGTGGGCGCTGCCGTCACTCATTCTGATTCCGCTATTTTTTCTGGAGGCGTATGTTTTGTATCCGCTCATCCGCAAACTGGAAATCACCTCGACGTTTGAATATTTGGAACGGCGCTTTCATCCGTCGCTGCGTTTCATCGCGAGCGCGCAGGCCATCGCGCTGCAAACTTTTGGCCGCATGAACATGGTTTTGCTTTTGCCCGCGCTGGCGATTGCGGCGGTGACGGGCATGAATGTCTATGCCAGCGTGTTGCTCATGGGCGTGCTGACGACGATCTATTCCGCGAAAGGCGGCATGAAGGCGGTGGTGCTGACGGAAGTGATTCAAGGTCTCACGATGGTCGTGGGCATCAGCCTGATCGTGATTCTTGCCATCACCAGCCTGCCGCATGGCTGGAAAAGTTTTGTGGAAGTGGATACGCACTTTCAGAAATTTGACCTCGGCATCTGGTCGTTGGACTACACGATGCCGATCATTTGGATTCTTATTTTGACGCCGCTGTTCAACAAGCTGGCGTTCGCTGCCGACGCGCCGACGGTGCAGCGCGTGTTCGCCACGCCGTTGAAAGATGTGCGGAAGCTGGCGCTGATTTTTTTGTGCTTCAGCGTGTTCATTTCCTTCGCGGTAAATATCGCGGGCATTTCGGTATTCTCCTATTTCCACGCGCATCCCGGCGAACTCGACCCCGCGATGACGAATGACCAGATCATTCCGCTCTACATCGTGCAACGGCTGCCGGTCGGCATCGCGGGGCTGATAATCGCGTCGCTGTTCGCGGCGGCAATGTCCGCGTTGGCGGGCAGCATGAACACGGTTTCGATTTTGTTCACCGAGGATTTTTATCGCAAGGTGAAGAAAAATGCGACTGACCGTGAGCGGCTACTGACGATGCGCATCGCGTCCGCGGTATGCGGCGTGGCGGCCACCATCACCGCGCTTTACATGGCGAAGCTGAACCAGCGATCACTCTTTCAAACTTGGAACGAACTCTTCGCGCTGCTCGGCGGCGGGTTTCTGGGCATCTACATTTTGGGGACTTATACGCACCGCGCAAACGCCATTGGCGCGTTCACCGGCGCGATTGCGAGCATCGGTGTCACGCTCGCGCTGAAATATTTCACCGCCGTCCACTGGTATTTTTACACGCCGGGCGCGGTCATCGCGTGCGTGGTTATCGGATATGTCGTAAGCCTGCTTACGCCGCCGTGCAAACACTCACTTGCCGGTCTGACGATTTTTGACATGAAGTCAAAGCCGGTTTCGGACGGAGCAGATACAAAGCAGCCATGAAAAATATTTTCTGCAATATAATGTTTGCGGCGGCGCTGGTCGCGCTGCTAAAGCCTTGCAAGGTGGCGGCTGAAGTCCGTTTGAATCCGCTGTTTGCCGACAACGCCGTTTTGCAACGCGATGCCGAAGTGCCGGTCTGGGGCACGGCGCGCGACGGCGAAAATGTGACGGTGGAAATTCAGGGACAGAAAGTTTCTGCAACTGCTGTCGCGGGAAAATGGTTGGTGCGCTTGAAACCGCTCGCTGCTGGCGGGCAGTTGACGCTGACCGTCACCGGCGATAACCAAATCAGTTTGACCAATATTCTTGTTGGCGAAGTGTGGCTGTGCAGCGGTCAGTCAAACATGGAATGGGCGTTGGCGCGTTCCGATGGCGACACCAACGCTATCGCGGTCGCGACGAACCAATGGCTGCGGATGTGCCGCGTGCCGCACAATGTTCAGTTCGCGCCGCAAAGCGAGGCGAAGGTGAATTGGGAGCTGTGCAGTCCAGCGACGGCCAAAAACTTTTCCGCCATTCCGTATTGGTTTGGTGAAAAGTTACAAAGGGAATTGGGCGTGCCGGTGGGCATTATCAACAGCGCGTTTGGTGGCACGCCGATTCAAAGCTGGCTACCGGCGGAAACCTTGAAAGCCGGTCCGTGGCCGCAGGACAAGTGGAATGATCCGTTGCAGGCCAAGGCGGATTACGACAAGAAATTTGAGGCCATCCGCCCGCTCAAGGAAAAATACGAGGCGGAAAAAGCCGAGGCCATCGCCAAAAAACTTCCCGTGCCGGCGCAACCGGCCGGCATTCCCAGCGAATACAAAGGCGCGACGACTTTGTGGAACGGCGAAGTTGCACCGCTACTGCCGTATCGGATTCGCGGCGTCGCGTGGTATCAAGGGGAGAACAACGCGTATGTTCAAGTTGCCGACACCTACAAAGATTTGCTGCCGGCGTTGATCAAGGATTGGCGCAAAGGTTTTGACCAGCCGGATTTGCCGTTCTTGATTTTTCAAATCGCGCGCAATCGCAAATGGCAGACGGACCCGAACGAAAAAAGTGGCATTGCCGAATTGCAGGAGGCGCAGGCGAAAGTCGCGCAAGCCACACCGCGCGCGGCGCTGGTCGTCAGCACGGACATGGGCGGTCCCGATGTGCATTATCACGGCAAGGAACCGGTCGCTCAACGCGGCGTGAACGCGGCGTTGGCGATTGCTTACGGAAAAAAAGTCCCGTTTTCCGGCCCGTTTTTTCAAAGCGTGAAATTTGGAAAAGGCGAAGCCGTTTTGCGTTTTACCGAAACCGCCGGCGGTTTAAAAACGAACGGCGGTGCGTTAACCTGTTTCGTCATCGCGGGCGCGGACAAAAGATTTTATTTCGCGGACGCAAAAATTGATGGCGACACCGTCGTCGTTTCCAGTCCGCAAGTGCTGGAGCCGGTGGCGGTGCGCTACGGCTGGGCAGATTTGCCGAAGGTGAATCTGTTCAACCAAGCTGGTTTGCCGGCTTCGACATTCCGCACGGACGACTGGCCATTGTGATTTTATGATTCAGGCGCACAATCCCATTCTCACCGGCTTCAATCCTGATCCGTCCATCTGCCGCGTTGGCGAGGATTATTACATCGCCACTTCGACCTTCGAGTGGTTTCCCGGCGTGCAGATTCATCATTCGCGCGACTTGGCAAACTGGCGGCTGCTCGGTCGCGCGCTCGACCGCGTCTCGCAGCTCGACATGCGCGGCTGCCAGAATTCTGGCGGCATCTGGGCTCCGTGCCTCACGCACGCGGACGGAAAATTCTGGCTCGTTTATACCAACGTCCACCATCACATGGGCGGCGTGGTGATGGACACGCCGAATTATCTCGTCACCGCCGACAAAATCGAAGGTCCGTGGAGCGAACCAGTTTTTCTGAACGCCAGCGGTTTTGATCCGAGCTTGTTCCACGATGACGACGGTAAGAAATACATCGTGCAGATGCAAATGGGTGAAGCCGTCACCTCGGTGCGGTTTGATGGAATCATCTTGCAGGAGTTCGACGCCAAGAAAATGCAGTTGGTCGGCGATCCGAAAAAAATCTGGCCCGGCAGCGCCATCGGCATCACCGAAGGGCCGCACCTGCTGAAAAAGGACGGCTGGTATTATCTCATCACCGCCGAGGGCGGCACGGCGATGCGCCACGCCATCAGCATTTGCCGCAGCAATAATCTTTTCGGGCCATACGAATTGCATCCACAAAATCCAATGCTGACCGCATTTCAAAAAGACCACCTCAATTTGAAATCCACCGGCCACGGCTGTTTTGTGGAAACGCAAAATGGCGAATGGTTCACCGTGCATCTCTGCCATCGCCCGCTGCAGCGCACCGGTCGACTCGTGCTTGACCGTGAGGAAAATAAATCTGCGCCGCTGGGTCGCGAAACTTGTCTCCAAAAATTCCGCTGGGATGCTGACGGCTGGCCACGCCTCGCGCATGGCGACAATTCACCGCGCGAAACTTTCGAAGTAAATCTGCTCGCGCAGCCCTGGCCGTCAGAAAATCTACGCAACGATTTCGACGGCGCAAAATTGAATCTCCATTTTCAAACCCTGCGCGAGCCGGTGGACGAAAGCTGGTGTTCACTCACGCGGCGGAAAGGCTGGTTGAGCTTGCGCGGACGCGATTCGCTCTCGTCAACCTTCGACCAAAGCCTTGTCGCGCGAAGGCTACAACATTTTCAAACCAGCGCGGAGACGTGCATTTCGTTCCAGCCGAAGAATTTCAAGCAGGCCGCCGGACTCATCGCGTATTACGACCGGCTGCATTATCACTACTTTCGTATCACCTCGGCGGGCGAAGGCAAAATCAAGCTTGGTGTAATCTCGTCGGAAAACACCAAAGCTAGCCGTTACGAAGTCGCTGAACTGCCGTCCACCGCAGGTGAGAACATTTATCTGCGCATCGAAAACAATTTTGCCGAGTTGCGCTTCGCATGGTCGCTGGATGAAATAAACTGGAACGCGGTTGACCGCGTGTTTGAAGCGACGATGCTCGGCGACTGGGTTTCGCCGCACAGCAACTTCACCGGCACGTTCTGGGGCGTGTGCTGCCAGGATTTGTCTGACCGCACCGCATGGGCGCACTTCGGTTTTTTTGATTATCAACCGCTCTGTTGATGTGGTGATGAATTCTTGCCGGGCTGTCTGTCGCAAAAAGTCATGGACGTGCCGCAATATGCACCGTGGCGGACAAAACCCTCCTGCACGATGATCTTCGCTATAAGCCGCACGACCGATCGTCAACTGGTCTGCAATATTTGACACAACCATGAATACGAGTCTTTCTTTTGAACAGAAACGCCAGCGTCCGCAAGCGGGTTTTACCCTGATTGAACTGCTGGTCGTCATAGCCATCATCGCCATTCTGGCGGCCATGCTGCTGCCGGCACTCGCCAGCGCGAAACAAAAGGCGCTCCAAATCAAATGCGTCAACGGGATGCGTCAGATGGGCCTTGCGGCGACGATGTATGGCGGCGATTTCAACAACCATCTGCCGTATGGCTTCATGATGGGCGGCCGCACAGGCTACGGCATTGATATGGAGAGTTGGTCGGCGCTGCTCGGCGCAAAAGGCGGCGGCTACACCAATTTTGCCACCTGTCCCGCCACGCGCGCCATGACCAAGGGGCTGGATGTTCCGTCGTATTCCGCCAACGGCAACATCCCGCGTTTCGCGGCGGACGAGGATCCGGTTGTGACGCCGTCCACCGCGCTCTCGTATCCGCTGAAAAAATTTTCCGACTCCCGCGTTCCGACCCGGACCTGCCTCGCGGTAGACGCCGGAGCCTATGAGGTGAACGGGGAAGTTAATTCCTTCTGGCCTTACCTCGAATCCATCCATCCGTGGTATAGCCCGGCGTTGCCGCACAATGGAAAAAACCTTACACTGATTGACCCGGCCAACAGCAGGGGCAAAAGCTATCTGGACGGAACCGGCGTGGTGATATTTTTCGACGGCCACTCGGAAGCGCGCAAGGCCGACGTGACCGGCGTAACCGACAATAATAAAATTCCCGTGATCCGCCCTCCCGATGGCCAGCGCGAAGGGTATCACGCGTTCTGGACCGGCACGACGTCGCCCAGCGGAACCTAGTCCCGGTTTTCCCTCGCCATGTTCGGCCTCATCCTTGCCTGCTTCGGCTCCGTCTTCAATGTGCTGACCGACGTCTCGCGCAAGAAGATCCTGGACCGGCAATACGACGCAGCCGTCATCGGCTTCTGGTGCAAGATCGTGGCTTTGGGCTTTTATCTCCTCGCGCTCGGCATTGTCATCGCCTGCGGTTTTGGCCTGCAACTGCCGCCCATAGGTGCGTCCCTCAAAATGTCCCCGGCGCTGGCGTTTGTGCTGTATCTGATGCTGAACGCGCTGCTCGAAGGCACGGCCATCATGCTCAACTACCGCGCACTGCAAGTTTCACCGCTGTCGCTCTGCGTGCCGTTCATGGCGCTGACGCCGGTTTTTTTGCTGCCCATCGGCAAATTCTTTCTGCACGAGCAAATTTCCACCGGCATGATCATCGGCGTGGCGCTCGTGGTGATTGGCTCACTCGTCATCAACCGCCAACTTGTCGCCAACGGCTGGCTTGAACCCGCCAAGGCCATCCTGCGCGAAACAGGCAGCCGCTACATGCTTATCGTCGCGTTCCTGCTGGCCACAACTGCTGCGCTCGACAAATGGTTTGTGACCAGCGGCGGCGATGCGGCCTTCGGCGTGCGGCTGTCACGGGCGTTCACATTATCCATCGGCAAATGCGTCATGCTGATGTTGTTCTTCGGCGGACTCGCATGGTGGCGGTTGCGCCAGCGAGAACAGTCGGCTGAAGCAAATCCAGTCACGCGCCGCGACCAGTGGTTACAAGCTTGGCGTGATGTGCCGAAATGGATTTTATTGGCCGCGCTTTTTGAAGCTATCGTGCTGGTGCTGCAACTGACCGCCGTGCAGTTCACCGTCGCCGCCATTGTCATCAGCATCAAACGATCCGGCATCCTCCTCGCCTGTGTGCTCGGTTGGTTCATGTTCAAGGAACGTGGCATCACCGACCGGGTCATTGGCTCGTTTGTAATGATTGCGGGCGTCGCCGTATTTTTTCTCACCAAGCCAAACACACAAGGCGCAACGATAATCGGCTTTTCTGGCGCGCTGGGTGTGGCCGCGCTGGCGCTGACCGGAATGTCATTCGCGCTGTATCTGACGCGCGCGTGGAACAAACCTGTCCGGTTGGTCGCCCTGCCAGCAGCACTCACCGAAGGCAAAGCATGAAATTTATTCTCGACATGGTGCACCACAACCCGGGCGAACCGCCTTTCCAGAGCGCGTTCCTCAATCCGGCGCATCTGGCGGACTACGGCTTCAACGGCCAGGTCTTTAAGCACATCAACTGCGTCGCTACATTCGCTGCCAGCGGAGTGGATTGCTTTCCCGCCGCCTCGGCGGAACGCGCGTGGCTGGAAAAATTCACGCCGGGGGTTGAACGCGAAATCACGGAGGCAAAAAAGCAGGGGCTGAAAGTTTTCTACCACGTTGACCTTTTTGTCCTGCCCAAGCGGCTCGTCGAGCATTTCAAAAATGAAATCTGCGACCCGCAGACCGGACGCATTTTGCTGGATCGTCCGCAGACCTTG
>TBL_comb47_HYPODRAFT_10001047_pt1 | contig 36469 bp, 36 predicted proteins | sample TroBogypolimnion_40_FD_10682 | JGI IMG/M metagenome (IMG submission 10682)
AAAGCGATGTTAGACGACCACAAAAAACGCAAAGAACACGCTCGCATCTTCCATCGCTGGGGGAATAAGCGGAAACAAATTCCTATCCTCCTCGTCTAATCTCCCTGACACAACCGTCAGGCGATAGCCCGAATGAGACTGGTATCACGCAAGTAGCGATCCAAAATAACGAGGCGTTACTGCACGCCTACAACATCGGCACCTCGCTAGCAAACCGAGTAAAGTCTGCCACAAACAACAAACCAAATACCCCAATGGCCAAGAAAGGCAAAGGTAAACCGCCGACTAAAGGTGGTGGTAAAGGCTGCTAGACAGCCTCGTGAGTGTGCGACTAACCTCTCTCACTCACGTCACTCTTTCTACAAACAACACCAACCGCACCAACATGGAACCAACTGACTACCAAGTGATCGAAACAATGCTCCGTCTCGGCGGAGGCTTCGTCAAACGCCTCGCCGCCTGCTTCATCTCCGCCGACCCCGACAATAAAGAACGCCTTAAAAAAGCATTTCGTGTCGAATGGCAACACTACGTCAACCTCTGGAAATGGAAGAACGAGAAAGATGACATCCCCCAGCCGGACAGTCCTGTTAAGCCGCTTAACGAGACAAGCGAGGTCGAAAGTAATGAACCGTTTTAAGTATGAAACTGACACACATATTGCTCGATATGGATGGCGTGCTGAGCGATTTTTTCTCAGCCGCGTTATTTCGCTTGAATGAATACACTGGTCGACAACTTAGTCATCGAAACTATGTTAAATACTATGGTGAATTTGCAATGGAAGTGCCGTTTGAGATGTCACCTAATGCTTTTTGGACAGTGATCGACAACGAAAACTTCTGGCGTGATATGCATGTAACCCCTTGGGCGCACATGCTTATGGATTGTCTTAAGGACTTAAGAGTTCCGATTTACATTGCAACTTCGCCGTCTGCAAAAGCACATTGTATTGTTGAAAAGAAAGCATGGTTGCAAACACATTTTAAAATTCGCACACCACAATGTATGTTCGGCTCTGCAAAACATCTCATGGCCAAACCCGGCGCATTACTTATCGACGATTATCCGAAAAACGTCGAAGCGTTTCGTACGGCTGGTGGTGATGCAGTCTGCGTACCATCGAATTGGAATACACTGAACCTCGACTTCAAGCAAATCTGGCGTCCGATTCAGACGCATCTTAAAAACTCTCCCTAATGTTAGCGCATTAGGAAATACGACGCTGGCATACCGTCGTTATGAGTATGCTATCTCTCTCCAAACCAAACCGAAACTATGAAAACACTATTCCATCGAGACTTAACTCCCTCACATTCCTTCGTCAACGTCCGCCTTTCCGGCACGCAAAACTCGTACACCTACATTTTCGACAAGCCCTGCGCAGTCGGAGACGAAGTTGAAGTCGATGCTCGTGGCAAAGTTGTCACAGGTATCATCACAGCCATCGATCAACCTATTCCTACCACTTGTAAATATGCTTTCAAGTGTGTATTGTGCTTCACAGCAGATAGCCCAGCCTGCGCCGCTTATCAATTCTCCGCCGCACAGCCTATTCCTGAAAGCGATAACGAACGCGAACCCGACCCCGACTACGACTACCAACTCTATCGCGACAACCAAGCGATCAAAGATATCGAAGAACGCGATGACACTCTCGAAGCAAAACACGAATCCGAACAGGAGGACAAACACTTAAACTTATGAAACACGGCAATGAACTTCAACCTACCGACCGTGCAATTATCATTGTCGGCGATCCCGGAACACGTAAGACAACCCTTGCGTTGCACTTTCCATCTCCATACTTTCTCGACTGCGACGGAAACATGGCCGCTCCTGTCGAACAAACCAGAATTCGCGACTTCTTCTATGACTCTGCAATCCGTGACGACGATGGGAAACTCATTCATCCTGCTGATCGCTTTCTGTGGTGCGTTAAGTGTCTCAACGTCGCTGTTATCGATCCCCGAATCAAAACGATCGTCATTGACTCCCTCACAACGCTATCAGATATCATACTATCTGAAGTATTACGTCAGGAATTTGGCACTGCTGCTGTCACAGATTCAGCCAAAGACGCAGCTGACTTCAAGACCATGCGCATTCAAGACTGGGGTAAGTTTGCGAAGTTGGTGAAAAACTTCTTCTCGAAACTCCGCACCTGTGGCAAGACTCTCGTCGTAATTGCACACAACGCGATCGACAAAGACGAAACTGATGCGAGATACAAAACATTTCTCAACGTTCCCGGCCAAGCGAAGAACACGCTCTCCAGCCTTTTCACCGACTGCTGGAACACCCGTTGCGTAGTCACTGGCATCGGTGCGGCGCAGAAGCACGAGTTCCCCATCCGTACACTCCCCCTCGGCGACAACGACCACCGCGGAATCAAATCTAGCTTCCCCGCCCTCGGGCGTATGGCAACCTTCGAAGCTGTCGTCGCTGAAATCAGGAAATTCCACTAACCTATGCTACATACATTTCATGGTGGTCCATTCCACAACGCTAGTACAGCCAAACATTCACCAGACACCATTATCCACATCACCACAATCTTCGAATACGATCACTCTCGCCCCAATAAACGCTGCCAAATGGTCCGCGGTTATTACAAATTCGTCACCGATCGCTTTGTCTGGCATGGAAGTGAGCCCACGTCAGCCAAACAACTAGACGCTCACATTACCAAACTCGAATCCCAACACTAAAACTCGAATCCCAACACTAAACCACCACCATGATCCAACGTGCATTCAAAATCACCCTAAACCTCGCCGACGATGAATCATCCAGCGACACCATCCTCGACATCATAGCAGTTCTTCAAACAGAATTCGACGACGACAACATCATCTCCGTCGAACCACTCGAAATTCCCGAACCTAACCTCACCTAACCTCACCTAACCTCCCCTTTCCGATGTTTCGTTAAGCGTATTAACGAGACGTCCTGCAAAAGAAAACGTGATATAACACGACCAAACAACGAACAAACGAAAACAAAACATATATGTCAGAAGATACTGGAATTAACGGCGGTGATCCCCTAGGCCTTGGACTCGACCTTTCACAGGTTGATACCAGTCGCCCGGTGTTGCCGGAAGCGTTGTATGTCCTGAATATTAAGGACGTGAAAGTGCAGCCGAGTAAGAAGGACGCCGACAAGAAAAACCTTGTCGTGACGTTTGAGACTACGGCGGAAGCGATGGATGTGACGGGGACGAAACAAATCAACGCGGGTTATATCGTGACGAAGTACTATCCGTTGCAACAGTCGGACAACGACAAGGCACCGGACTTCAAGCGCGACTTGGCGTTTCTGCAAGATGCAGTCGAAGGGACCAAACAAGGCGAGCGTCCTCCGTTCAATCCGTTCAACTATGTCGGTCAGCGCGTGATGGCGAAACTGAAGGTTCGTGCGGATGATGGCGAGTTCGGCGCGCAGAATGATATTGCGAAGCTGGAAACATTGACAGCGTAACGCTGCCGTTAGTTAGAGGCGGGGTCGGAAACGGCCTCGCCATTTTTCGGTGAAAAATTTAAGCTATTATGAATAACCAAGATATTGAAACAGCGGCAGTCGAAACGTGGGCACAAGTCGGAGCGATCCGGTATCCGGAGAATGCGATACTTGTCGCGTGGGATGATATTGAAATGAGCGGACGCGCAAGAGCGGATTTTGGAAACTTGGAGGAGCTGGCGAATGGGATATTGAAAAATGGTCTGATTCATCCGCCGCTGGTTAGTAAATTGTCCGGAGGCACCAAGCCGTATCGGTTGGTGGGTGGAGAGCGGAGAATGCAGGCGATGAAGTTGATTGGACTTGAGGAGTTTCCGGTGAACATTCGCGAGGAAATGCCCGAGCATGAGGTGAGAGAGTTAGAACTCATGGAAAATTTACATCGCAAGGAAATGCGGTGGCAAGAGAAGTGTGTATTAATTGCACGGACGCATAGATTGAAAGTTGCTGCTGCGTCGAAAGATATGATCTCGTGGGGAACGAGTGAGACGGGATCGTTACTTGGTGTGAGTAATGCGCATGTCTCTCACGCCACGCAGGTTGCGGAATATATCCTCAAAGGCGATGATGATGTTCTCGCAGCAAGTAGTCTTTTTGCAGCATATGAAGTGCTTCTAAAAAAGAAGGACGATCTCGTCACTGCGATGCTTTCGAAAGATCTTAACGAAACTGCTGCGAGGTCTGTCACGCGTATGGGGTTTATCACACAGGCAGATGACGTGGATTCGATCTTTGATCTGAATGATGTTGACGTGAAAGCTAAGGCTGGGATCATTGAGCAGCCTGAGTTGTCAGGCAAACTAGATTTTAATCTCTCCGCGCTCTTCCGTCTCGGCGATTGCTTAGACGTCATGCGCTCGATGCCTGATGAATGTATTGATCACGTTGTAACCGATCCGCCGTATGGAATTGACCTTGAACAGATGACAGGATTGAAAAACATCGACACCGTGATCGACACACATCAGGTCGATCAGAACATCTCTATGTTTGAACCGTTTTTGACCGAAGTTTTTCGTTTGCTCAAGCCCTCAGGCTATTGCGCATTCTGGTATGATATCTCGCACCACGAAAAACTGCAAGCCCTCGCACTTAAGATTGGCTATAAAGCTCAGCGGTGGCCAGTGATCTGGAGGAAACTTCATCCGTGCTTGAATAACGCTCCGAGATATAACACCACAAAAAACATGGAATTTGCGATGCTGTTGCGCAAGTCATCGTCGTCTTTCCTATGCTGCCCACAGAACTCCTCATTCATCGACGCCGACGGAAGTGCCGAGCGCAAGCTCTATGACAACCCCTTCGCAAAACCAATGGCTGTGTGGAGATATCTGCTTGAAGCGATTGCGCGTGAAGGACAAACGATCCTCGACCCGTACGCAGGTCAGGCGTCTTGTCTTCGCACTGTCATCAACATGCGCATGATTCCGATGGGTATCGAGATAGACGTCGATCACTTCAATAAAGGAATGCTAAACCTTTCCAAACTCATCAACGAAATCAATGGAAAAACGCGTTAAAACTTTCACTCTCCCGTTCGATGGAGATCTATATCGCTTCTTTTACACCGAAGCGGTAGAGGTGATTAGTATTCGCATTTATCCAATGATGGAAACACAGTGTATCGAACTCACTTGGAACGAACTTCCGAATGAGGTTAAACATGCTTTTGAAACACACTTCTGTAAGTAACTTTATGCAAAACGAAACCACACCAACAGGATTATCCCAACGTCGCCTGCGTAAATGCAAGCGGATATACAGACGTCTCGATGAATATTATAAGGCGCGAGACGCTGGTGACTATCGTCGCACGTGGAGTAATCCTACGTCGAAGTACAAGTCACATGCTGGTGTTAAACAACTCCTCAAAAAACACTTTAACTTCTCTCTCAACGATGTCCCAACTGACTCCAGCACTCTTTGATCTCAACGCAATCTCCACCGTCCCAAAGGATCGGCGTAGAGTTCAAACCGAGTTTCCCGGCATCGACTCGCCTATGCGCGTGGCAGTGATTGGAGACTGTCCAAACGAACAAGAACTCGCTGAATCTCGTCCGTTCGTCGGAACGTCTGGACAGATCATGCGGAACGTTCTTTCTTCCGCTGGCATCTCACCAATGTCCGTGATGTATGCGAACGTCTCTTGCGTACAACGCAAGTACAACGGCAAGGTGAAGATGAAAGACGCCACTCTCTTTCCATGGAGTGATCCGGAAGTCGTCGATTCGTGCGATCAGCTCAAGCAAGATTTGCAGCTTTTCAAACCGAACATCATCGTCCTCGCAGGCGACGTTCCGCTTTGGATGTCTGGCAAACGCGGTGAGTCTGTCTCTAACTGGCACGGATCACTCTTCCGTTCAAACACCATCGGATCGCCTTGCGTGGGTTTCAAGTGCATTCCAACATACGACATGGAGAATGTACTCCGCATGTATGAATGGATGCCTTTGCTCCGTTTCGATTTATCTCGCGCTGCCGAAGAGTCAACCTTTCCTGAACTTAACCTCCCCGAGCGTCACTATGAACTCCATCTTTCCGCTTATCAGATTATTGATCGTCTGCGTAATCTGCCTGCTGGGATTCCTATTGCCTTGGACATTGAAGGATATGTCTCATGGATCTCATGTCTTTCCATTGCAACTGATCCTCATCACGCTTTTATTATTCCTTTTGGAGTGTTCACACCCGCCGAGGACGCACTAGTAATCGAACAACTTCGTATCACGATGGCTCGTGATGATCTGCCTAAAATCTTACAAAACTGTATTTATGACTACTTTGTTCTCGCGTACCGATATCACATCCACCTTGCCAACATTATTATGGATACGATGGTTTCAGGATGGGAAATATACTCAGAGTTACCCAAGGGACTAGGTACTCAAACTACCATCTGGACTCGTGAACCTTACTACAAGTTCCAACGAAAAGTCGACGACACTGTCACCCACTGGACCTACTGTTGCACCGACTCCTGCGTTACCTACGAAATCGCAGAACGGCATCTTGCGGCAATGTCCGGAAACGCTCTTGAACATTTTAAGTTCAACATGTCACTCCTCCCCGCGATCAACTACATGCAACTGCGCGGAATGGTCTTTGATAAAGCGCGAGCTGACGAACTTTATAACTTCACTAAAATCAAGCAAGATGAAATCCAACTTCGTATCAACTTGGAATGCGGCAAAAAAGTTAATGTAAACTCTCCAACCCAACTATGCAATGTCCTCTATAAAGAAAAGCACTTCCCGAAACAACATCCCAAAAAAGGTGGCCGTATCGACAAAACAAAACTCACCACGAACATCGACGCCTTGCTTGAAATTAATCGGATTCACGATGCAGCCCTTATTCGCGACCTCATCTCGTGGCGCAAATGCGAAAAACTCATGCAGACCCTCGCTATGCCAACTTCAAGTCGAGATCGACGGGTCCGTTGCTCTTACAATATTGTCGGGACCGACACCGGGCGGCTTAACTGTCAGCACTCCGCTGAAAACTCTGACGTCCTCGATAAGAAAGGTGAAGAAAAAGACGTTGGATCGAATCTTACAACTGTCACCAAAAAGTTACGCCATCTATTCCGAGCTGATCCGGGATGCGAATTCTTTCAGCTTGACCTTGCTGGCGCGGATGGTTGGACAGTTGCTGCACACTGTGCCAAGTTTGGCGACCGAACCATGTTGGACGATTACCTATACGGCATCAAACCCGCTCGAGTCATCGCCTACCTCTATCTTCACGGAGTGGAGGCCCTCCGTCTCTCGCGCGAAGAACTCTACAAAGTCTCAAAATACATAGGCAATGACCAGTCCCCACTTAACACGAATGAAGTTGCTGCGTTGTATTTCATCTGCAAACGAGTACAACATGGGACAAATTATCTGCTGGGACCATCTACCATGGCAGATCAAATCCTCAAAGATTCATTCAAACTTACCGGCAATCCAATTTATGCCGACAACAAGACATGCATGGCTTTACAAAAACTTTACCGACTTCGCTATAAGGGAGTCGCTGCTTGGCAGACTTGGGTCGAGCAAGAGTTACGAACGAAAGGAAAACTTCAATGCGCTTCTGGTCACACTCGAACATTCTTCGGGCGTCGTGCGTCACACGAAACTCTCCGATCCGCCGTCGCCCATGAACCTCAGGCAAACACCACCTATGCAACGAACCGTGCCCTTCGCAACCTCTGGTACGATCCTGAGAATCGTCGGCCAAACAATTCCCTCATCATCGAACCACTTCACCATGTACATGACGCGATGTGCGGACAATGGCCATTGGAGACTCGTGATTGGGCGATTCAAAAACTACGTACTTACTTCTCTGACAAAATCCTCATCTCCGGTCAACTCATAAACATTCCATTCGAAGGCGCTTACGGCGATTCATGGGGCAACACTTCTAATCCAATATGAAACACGACTTCCCATCCCTCAATCACATCGTCACTCCACCACCCATCAATCTTACAGATTGCTGGCTTCCCAATGGCTTCTACGACTCCACCAACTTCATCCACGCAATCTGTCGCTACGATCACCTCGACGTTGTCACCTACTCCGTCTCTCCTCACGTCACAAACCTCCGCCGCGTAATCTACGTCGAAGGCATTCCACCACGCGCAGCACTCTCCTGCCGTGTCACCGCCACCCACATGAAACTCTGGCTGGCCTATCCCAAACACTCTGCCATCCCCGACGTCTTCATCGGCTCTGCTAACGCCACCGCAATGACTCTTCACGAACTCATGTACAAAGTGTCACCCTCTCAAGCAAAAGCACTTCAAGAATATTTCACAGAACTCTGGGCCAATAACTACAAAGCACCATGATCAAACCAATGCTCGCCTTCCACTACAATCCCTCTCGCATCACCTTCCCATGCTTCGTCCAACCCAAACTCAACGGCGTTCGCGGAATCTACGACCCACGCTCCCCTCACTTCCAGTCTCGCCAAGGCGAACGCTGGACGAACGCAGTAGTCAACCACGCGTTAAGCGCCTTAACGAAACTAGGTAATGTATTTCTTGACGGTGAGTTTTATAGGCATGGATTTTCTTTGCAGGAGATCAACTCGCGGATTAGTGTGGTTCGTTCGGGAGTGCATGCGGAGAGTACGTTGATACAGTTTCATGTGTTTGATGTTATTGTGAGAGTCCCGTTTCGGAAGCGTGCGGAGATTATGCGGTGGCTGGGGCAGAGTTTAGAAGGGAATGAGTATGTGCAGTTCGTTGAAACGCACGAAATTTTTACTCCGATCGAAGCTGAACATTGGTATAACCAGTGGAAAAATATCCATGGCTTTGAGGGAATGATGTATCGGGATGCGGAGGCACACTATGGCCTCGAGTCGCAGTGCGGTAACAAGGAAAACCGTTGGTGGTGCTTGCAGAAACGCAAGGAGTGCTTAGATATGGATGCTACGATTACTGATCTTATCGCGATGGTGGATAGTAAGACGAAAGGTGATAAGGACACTCTCGGCGCGTTTGAACTTCGCGCAGACAATGGCGCACTGTTCACTGCTGGCAGTGGTTTAACTATGCAACAACGCTACGACTACTGGCATAACCCTGAGCGTGTTATGGGTAAACGCGTACACATAGAGTATGAAATGCTTTCAGACACAGGAATTCCACTAAAACCCATCATCGCCTGCGTACATGAATAACTTCATCGACGATTACATGCTGTACACTTCCGGTGGAGAAGCCTCGCCACTCTTTCATACGTGGAGTGCGTTGAGTGTACTCTCCGCGGTCGTGTCGCGTAAAGTCTTTTTCGATCAACACGTTTGTAAAATCTATCCAAATCTTTATGTTGTGCTTGTCGGTGAACCCGGCGACGGAAAGTCGACTGCGATGAACAAAGCGCGGCGGATGTGTCAGAAACTTGAGACTCCAATCGCGCCACCATCCATCACGTTACAGCAAATCTCTGTCTTAATGTCAAAAACCAATGAAGCATCAAAGTGTCACCTCAAGTTCATTCACGGCATCATGCCAGTCGAAGTCTCGCAGTTTTCATTTTTCGCAAATGAAATTGTTACTATGCTCTCGGCGGGTGGTAATCCCTCTGGCCTCATTACGTTCTTTACGGACATTTATGACCAAGAGGCTTATGAAGTCGCCACGAAAAACAAAGGCACCGACATCATCTTCTCCCCTTACGTGACAATGCTCGCTTGTATGACTCCCGAGCAAACCGGTCAGCTACTCAAAGAAAAACTCATCACAGGTGGTTTCTCACGCCGTGGTATCTTTGTCTGGGGAAAGCGACACGGCAACCCGGTCGCACTTCCACAGGAAACGCAAGAGCAAGTCGACGCTCACGTTCGATGTCTTGCGCACTTGCGTAAAGTCAAATCCTTCGCTTGCGAGTACAAACTCTCACGCGACGGTGAAAACTTCTTCGTCCCTTGGTATAACGAGAAGTATAAACAGATGGCGATGCCGCATACGAATGTGTTCAAGAACTGGTTGCGCACAAAAGACACACAACTCATCAAATGCGCAATGCTTCTTGACCTCGCGAGCGATATGACTGGCCTTCTCACCGAAGCACTTTTCCGAGATGCGCTTGTCATGCTCGATGCGGTCGAACTTCATCTCAACAAAGTCCTAGCTGGTGCAGGTAAAAACCCACTCGCCGAACTTGCATATCTCATTTACTCTAGACTCGAAGAAGCGCCGAACAAAATGCTTTCGAAAAAGCAAATCATTTCGGCGCTCTGGGAGTCCGGAGATATTGAGCAGACTGAAAAAGCTCTTGATTATCTAGTTCGTACAGATGTCGTCACCAAGCTACTGATGGGAAATTCGACTGAAATGCTTCAGTTGCAGAGTTAGGATCAAGTGCTCCATATATCGTTCCGCGCCGCATTGGATCGGACAACATCTTAGACGCAGCTCCGGAAGTAATTCCGGGGTTGTTTTGCATTATCGAGTCAAACGCTGCCGCATGTCGGTAGGCTTGGAAGTTTGGAACCACTGGTACACCAAGTTGTTGCATGTAGTTATCAGTTTTTGCTTTCCGTAACATCTCCTGCGGTGGATTCAAAGTCTGATACAAACGTGCGACTCGATCAGCTTCTGGACCACTTCCCTCGCGTACGAGTTGTCCCATATCTTTCGACACCTTCAACTCTGCGACATACTTTGCAAAGGCTGGAACCTTCTCTTGAAAGTCAGTCGCCGTCTGCCGCATGATCCGCATGGCCTCGGGCAAATTCCCACTCGCTTGCGCATCAATCACCGCATTTGCACGTGTCATCTTCAACCTCGCACCAGCGTCAATCGCCTCCGTACTCTTCATCCGCGCTTCCATTTCCTCACGCGCACGGACAGTGTTAAATCCAGTCCACATACCAACACGTTCAACTGCGGTTGGTGTGAACATGAACTTCTTATTTCCATCATAGATATCACCATGATCGAACATCTCCATGCGCAAACCACGACGAAGTCCAACAGGCAGCATATTGAGTGTAACAGCTTCGCCAATACCCAACGTTCCTTCCTGCACCTTCTTCAAATCACTCATCGCCTGCGTGACCAAACCGATGACCGGCCCACCAAGTTGTTTCGCATCAAACCCAGCATACGGACTCATTGGACCTAAACCCTGTACGCTCAAACGAGTTCCATAATCAATCGGAACACCTGCCGCAGTCGCTAATCCATTCGCAGCAAAATCTGCCATGAATTGACGGTCACTGTCACTCCAATTCTTATTCGACAAAAACGCATCACGCATTTCTTCCTCCGGATCAAACCCAGTCGCGAGTTTAATTGCCTTGTTCGCACTAGGCCACAAAGTAAATCCTGCCGTTCCCATCGCGAGAAATTGCATTCCAAGCAACGTCGCCATCGCTTTTCTCGCTGCGATACTCTCCGACCTCGAGTAAATCCCCTTCGCGTTCAACGCCTTACTCATATAGAGTAACTGATTCGCGACCTGCGCATTCACAAAACTCTGCAAACTCCAATACGTACTCGCTGCATTCCGCAGCATCTCTGATTTCGTATTGAAAAACTCAGGTCTTCCCAACCTCTGCAACGTACCATTCGCCATGTCACTGGCCATCATTACCTTGTTGGAAAGTTCGGCAAACTGGCGTTTAGTAAACTGCGGATGCCCGTTCGTCTGCATCTGCTCCGCAGTCATCGTCGGCACGTTCCCATACTGCAATTTCCTCAACAGTCTATAATGCGAGATCAACGACACCTCCATGTTGAAACGATTCATCGCTCCATACATATTATTCAACCCATTGAACACATGCTGTCCAACAGATTTAATCTTATCCTTCGTCGTCTGATCCTCAAACCCATCAAGATTTCGATACTGCTCCATCACACGATCCGTGCTCGTTTGATCAATATCATGATGCAATCTCTGTGCCAGCCTATTCTTATTCACCGCATCACGAATGAATGCACGCTCTTCAGGATTATCCCAAACGCTAGTCTGATCCCCTCTCACTAACCGCTTCATCGCAGACTGATACGCATACTTCACCACTTGCGTCGGAACCAAAAACGCATCCTTCAAACTCCCACCATGAGCCATCAAACTCGCCGCAGTAATAATCGGACCCTGCTGCATTTCCATAATCCCCGAAGACAAGTTCCCCAACATACACGCATTATACCCAAGCATCCCAATCTGCTTCTGATACTCACTATCCTTCAAACGCATGCCAGATTTGAACTCATCCAACTTTTCATACAAATCATTATTCGCAAGCGTCCCTTTATCCCGCGAGTAAAGTTTGAACTTAATATCAGTCTCCTTACGTCCACTCGCCGCAAGACGACGCCGAACGCTTTCCAAATGCTGTTCAAACCGATCCAATTCTTCCCGCCCTTTCGTAAACGAACGCTTTCTAGCAGTCAACGAATTAATCTTCACTGCCTCATTCTGCATTGTCACCTTATCAGGCAAGTCACCAATAGCATTCGATACAGTATTCAACGTCTCTTCATCCAACCCTTTCCCTTCTAAAAACAACTCCAACATCACTCGCGTCGTCTTCGTAACATCATTCAACGCATCTTCATACGTCCCATTAATCTCACGATAATTACGCTTCGCCCGTCCAAAGTCCCACGGCGTGCCTGAAGTATTTCCAAGTACCCGCTGTTCCGCAGCAAACTTCTGTGCCTCCTCCAACGAATTAAACCCATAATACCCCATCCGTTCCGTCTTACTCGCTGGCATTCTCCCATCCTCCTTAAACACCACCCTCACATGCCACGCACCATACCGCACCTCACTCGTATAAAACGAATTGTGTAACAGCATCTGATTCTGCTTCAACACCCCTTGCTCCGCTTCCATATACGGCTTAAGCAATCTCTCCGCATCATCCAACGTCATCGTCGTACTCTGCGACTGGTGAAACTCCTCCTCAGTCATCTTTGCCTGTTGCGCATTCGTCATCTCTCTCGGAGTCTTGTTAAGCTCCTTAACGAGTAATTGTAGACGATCTGGAGTGCTGGCAGCGTTGAAGCGTGTAGCAAAATCCATCGCTTTTTCGGCGGAGTTGCCGAACTCGGGACGAGAGATTAGTGAGGTGGCATGCGAAGCAATGAAGTTTCGCATGCTTTGAACAGTTTGGACTTGGACCGAGTACTTGTGAGAGGCGTAAAAACGCTTAAGGCATTCTTCCATGAGTGCTGCCTCTTTTGGGTTTGAGAGTTCTTTCTTGTACGCATAAGCACTAACCGAAATTTCGTCGTTCGGATCAAGAGGTTTGTTGATTATGTTTTCATAGAAGTCTGAACCTTGGTTCTCCAGAAGTCCAATGCGATTGAAGATGTCACGCAGACGAGGGTTCGCTAACATTGTACGGACAGTACGGTTTGGATCCATGCTGTCACCTTCGTCGAGTTTGAAAATCTTTGGAAGCGCTTCAAGGTGTGCAATTTCCTCGGGTTTTAGATTTGCACGTTCATCGGGCGGTATGAGTTCGAGTTGCGAGACTAGTTTGCCTGCGCAGTGCAAATGCTTGAGTGCACCTGTTGTGTTACCGGAGACATTAACAGTTTCGTCGTAGAATGCTTTAGAAGCCCAATAAAAGTTTGGATCTTGCACGGCTCGTTGTAGCGGGCCTTGGCCGATTGCGGAGTGGATTTTTTGTGCGACACTGAGTGGTTTACCTAGGACGGCTCCGAAGATCTTTCCGATCGCACTACGTTCATGTGCGACGTCATGTGGACGTCCGAGGTTGCCTTCTTGTGTGTTGAGAACAGCTGCGACGTTTGCTTGGACTGTTGGATTAGAAAGTGGTGTTGCGAATGCTGTCGTGCCAGCTTGACGACCTTGCTCGGAAGGTGTGACTTGCGGAATCATACCGCGACCAGTGTCAGCAGCACTTTCGTTGAGATATTGAGACTGCAAATCTTTCACATAGTTTGTGAGAGACTTGTAGAAGTTTGTTACAGTGTCAGGATCGTATGCTGCGCTTGGTTTGTTACTTGCGTTGGCGACGTCTTCACCAAACGCGATCATCTTACTGAGATTGCGAAGGTGTTCAGATTGGATTTGTTTTGCGTTAAGATCAGGCGTGAAGGTGTGCAACGAATTAACATATGCCTTGACCATCGTGATTAGACCATTTTGCGTAGGCAATAGATCAACACCGTGTTCATGTAAGAGATCGTTGAAGATGCCCGGATTCGCCTTACGCCACTCGAGCATTCCAAGAAAATGCTTTTTCAACGTCGCAAATTCATTGACGTTCGTATGTGGTTGATCTGTGCCTGCGAGGATGTCTTGCAGAGCTTTCTCCACGTGATTCGGAACTATGTCACGAAGTTTGTGAAGTGCAGGAGCACCAGTTTTTTCAAGTTCGGCCCAAAATTGTTTTGCACTTTCAGGTGACAACTGAGCGACGACCCGCTTTTCTTTCGTAGGCTGTGGACGTGGAGCGACGATGGACTCGAGTTCGGACTGCGATTCTTGCACATGCTCGGGCGCTTGTTCAAACGCAGCAGCCTCGAACGCTTGTTTTGAAGCGCGCCAAGTGGAATCTTCGGAGGCGAGACGAAGGCGATTCGTTGTGTCTTTTGCAACGATACGCCACGCATCGGTGAGTTTGTATTTACCTTGTGCAACAAGTTTTTCTTCGCGAGTTTTTGCAACTGTACGCTTGGTATAATGCTCAGTCGAAAGTTCGACCATCGCGTACTTACTCGAGTTTTGAATCGAGTCAACATAATCTCGAGCTTCTTGCTCAGATGAGAAAGACTTCAACTCAGGACGTTTCGTACCTGACTCGCGTTGCTTTGTCTCGAAGTCAAAATTACCATCAATGTCAAGGTGAGATTTTGGTGGTTTCGCAGTGTTCTTCACGCGTTTCATCAACGCATCGGTGAGGTCTGGGAACCAAGACTTATGTGATTTTTCAACAAACGCAGCCTCGCGTTCTGGAAGTTCGATTGTATGTTGACGACCAGCTTCGACAGACGAACTAAGTTTGTCCCAAGTCGGCTCGTACATTGGCTTACCTTTCTGGTAATCCAAGCGACCCAGATACCAGTCACGTAAAACTCCATCGAGTTTATAAATCTGCTTTAACACGTCGGCCTGCGTATATCGCTCAGTTTCCGCAGGATTCAAAATTACATCAACCACGCGTTGAAGACGTTCAATGTTCTTCATAATGAAGCACCGTCCATTGAGATAGGATTGCGCTTCTGCGTGACGTGGTGTGCCGGGTTTGAATCCAAGTTCTGTTGCAAGTGTGTGCGAGTTAAACCACTTTTCACTCTTGAAAGGTTTACCTGTTTTTGCCGCAAGTTCCTTCGCAGCACTCAGCATCTTATCCCAACCGAGATGTGTTTCACCGACAAGATGGCTAATCCAAGGTGCAAGAATAAACGCCTTGGAATTTAACTGTCCATCGTAACCTTCCATTGGAGAGAACATATTCGTTTCTCCGTTCACGCGTCCGATGCTCGAAAGCAAATCGATCACAGAAGAATCACTCACACCTTCGCCAGTCTCTTTCAACTGCTTGACCGTCGTCTCGAGTGCATCACGAATACCAACACCTTTCGCTTGAAACCACTCGTGAACTAACGCTTCTGCAACTCGAGAAGACATTCCCGGTGTCGCATCCATGAGTGCATGCAGACGTTTCGCAGGTGCTTCAGTTGCATCATAATGTGCATCGAGGTAGGTTTTCAAAATCGACTTGCCAACACTATAACCCGGCGAGTAACGATTAAGCGGTCCACCAGTCTTAAAAGCTTTTGCATACTCCGAAAAGAATCCATGCAAAGTCGGAAAGTGTTTTGCCATAAAGTCTGAGAACTTATTCCCAGCAGACATCATATAGCCATGAAAGGTTTGCGCGAATGTTTCATAGTATGACAAGTAATGCTGACGAATCTCTTCTGTATCTGGCAAACCTTGTGCGCGTTTAGTTCCTGCCTGAACCTTTGACGCAATCGTCGCGCCGGTTTCTGCAGCGTGCTTAACATCTTCCGCTCGTTGCTTACCACGTTCCTTCCCCTTATTCCACTCGCTATCTGGGTTAACAATGTCACCAAGCCACTTATCGACCTCAGCCTTCATCTCTTTCCCATAACCACCTGAGTCGATAAGCACATGCAACACGTGTCCTAATTCATGAATATCCACATCAGGACCATACGTATTGTTACGTGAAATCACGTGCACGAGTTCACCATTCGTATTCTCAACCAACGAATGCGCCGCAATATTCTTCGCGCCAAAATAATCAAACGTCGCGTTATCTAACGCCTTTGGATCAAGGCATGCAGAACTCGCAGTAAAACGTAACTTCTGCTTAAGCGCAACTAGCGCCTTCTGCATCCCCGTCCGATGCAACATCTCAGCAATCCCAGCAGCTCGCCTCGGATCTTGAGCATGATAATCTTCATGAAAACTCACGCCATACGGCATCTCGGCTTCCGCTTGTGCAGTCCGCTGAAAGACACGATGAAAAACTTCAAGTTCCTTCGGCGTCACATCAACTCCAAAGTGTTTGTCTAGTGCAGGTTTCAACGCTGGCGCGTCAAGTTTCGCAAGCTGTAACACGTCATGCAGGCGCAAAATCGTCGCCGTGCCGGGAACGTTTTCAATGAATTGCTTACCCACAGGATGAACTTTGCCATCCTCTCCTGTCCGCATCACTTGAACAAACGTCCCAACTTCCTTCGTCCCGGGATTATGAAACGCAATATGATTTCCATCATCCGTCGTGACAATATGCTCATAATTCTGCACGTTAGGATCATAAGCACGCGCGTGAATCTCCTCTACTGCATGCATGAATGCTTCATCTGTCGACACTTCTGGATGCGTACTTTCCATCGCTTCTTGCAGATGTTGCACTGCCATTCCAAGCATGTTCAACTGATCACTCGACGGATCATGCGCTGCCATTACATCAGCAATCGCAGCGTACGCTTCGTCTGGAGTGTTAATCACACGATCTTTAACCGCAGGACTTTCAGGTGTATCAGTAGACGCCTTATTTGTCTCCGCAACAATCGCTTCCGCATTTGCTTGACGAATCGCACTATAATGCGAAAGTAATGCCTGATCGCTTTCAGGACCTGCAGGAATTCCAAGTTGCTTCTTAATCTTCGAACTGTAAATACTTTCCGGATACATCGTCTCATCTAACGGAACAGTCAATGAAGGTTCCGTCCCCGCAGTCTTATCCGGCAAAATCCCCACAAGTGACTTTGCACCTTCCTCGGCACTCGCTTGCTCACTACCATGCAACTTTGCTTTCAGTGCTGCCTGTTCTTCAGTCAGTGTCTTATAACTCTTAACTGGTTCCCGCATCCTCCCCATCATCACACCACCCACACCGTTGAAAGTTTCACCAATCAACGTCGGAATCCAGAACTGCTTACTCGTCAACTGATCTTCAACAAACTTCTTCGGATTAATGATCAACTGCCCAGCAACCGCACTAGAAATACTCAATGCACTCGCCGTGCTCATTGCAATGCTTTCCTGCACCGTCTTCAACGCACTTCGGCGCAAAGTCGACACTGCAGGATTCCCAGTGATCAAATTCACCGCCTCTGATCCACTGAACTTCACTCCATCCTTAACCGCTTCTGCAGTCAAATCCTTCAACGCACCACTCGCAGTAAGTTTCAACGCTGCAGTCCCCGCAACATCAGCAATCGCACGACTGAACACCATCGGAATCGCAAGTGCCGCCAAACTCGTTGCACCAACTGCAGTCGGCGCAAGTCCAGTAGCGCCTTGTTCATATGCGCTACCTACGCCTTGTCCGTACATAGTCGCACCCATCAAACCAGTCATACCTGCACTAGCAATACCACCAATCACACTTCCAATACCACCAATCGCACCAGCAATACCACCAATCACACTTCCAACACCGCCCAACCCAAGCATCCCGATAATCGCTGGCAATTGCTCACCACCACTCTTAAACGCTTGTTGTGTATCCTCTCCAGCACCAAAAAATTGCGCAATTCCTTGTGCTCCTTCACCAGCATATTGACTCGCAGTCAGACCACCACCGACAGGCAATTCGTTAAGCGTATTCGTAAACTTATCACCTAACCAATCAAACCCACGATTCAACGCACCAGCCGAAAATCTATTAAACCCCTGCTCTCCGGTCAACTGCGCCAACACCTGACCAGTCTGCCCTTCTGTCAAGTCACTAAAACGTGGATCAGCCTTGCGGATATTGTCCACAAAGTCTTGTTGAATCTGCCGCGGCGAGTTAAACTCATCCACAGGATTCTGTTTTAGAAAATCTTGATAGGTGTCCATAGAGTTACTTACTGGTTTGCAGTATCTTAATCATCCTGCCAATTGCAGCATCGTCCGCAGCGCTATTTGCACGTTCGCGATTCCTTGCGTTAAACTTCGACATGATTTGATCCATAAAGTTGCCCAGTGGCATCTCAGGCGGTAACGCACCATAAAATTGTGCAGCTAATGGATTCATCCCAGCCGCCATTAACAATGCAGGAGAAACTGTCGGTTCTCGTGTCATCCCAGCCGCAATCCCTTGTTGTGTAACTTGTGGCATTGCAGCCGCAATCCCTTGTTGTGTAACTTGTGGCATTGCAGCACGCCCAAACAACAAACTTTCCATGCCTTGCGCCATATTTGTTTTATCTGGCGCATTAAATGCATTGGTTAAAGCATTTGGTTGCCGTGGAATACCTCCAATCTTAATATCCGCAAAAGGATCTTGTCCAACACTTGCCAAACTTCCCGGCAACGCACTCGGTGTAGTCGGAGTCCTACTCGGACTCGTCACAGACGCAATCGGCGCATAATTCCCAAAACCGCTCGTATCAGCCTTCAAACCTCTTCCCACCATCTCTTGTCCTTGGATCTTCGCCCAATTCAATGCATTCTCACTATTCTGTGCAAACACATCCATAGGGCCATTAACAAGATTAAAATTCAACCCTCCAGCACCACCCGGATTTTGTGCACCCTGCCACTGACTCTGTGTCTGATTCCACTCATCCGCAATAGACTTAACATTTGACTGTTGATCTTGTGCCATCTTCTCCTTATACGTCGGCAACCCTGCCAACTTCGCATGTTCATCATACGCATTGATCTCCTCTGTACTCCGTGCGATCTGATCCAAAAACAGCTGATGATCCCTCTGTGCCTGCCCAGTATCCGCAACCACCGGAGTGTTCTGATACCCCGGATTGTTCCGATACCACTGATCCAATCCCGGAGTCCCACTCATCCCCGGCGTCCCCATATTGGTCATATCATCATTATGCCGCATAATCCCACGCGGTTTCTGCACAGAATTGACCAAAGCCTGCTGTCCCTGTTGGATTCCAGCAAACAACTTCATAATTGCATTGATATCAGCCATTTTTGTATTTAGTTAAAACTCACTTCAATCCCAACTTCTGCCGCGCTGCAGCAACCTCAGCATCACTCCAACTTGCTTTAGGCCCAAGCGTACTCACGTTTGAAACACTGTTAAGCAAATTAGAAAACCCATGCTGTGACGCAAGCGACCCAAGCACATCCTGATTAAACAACGCCGGCATCCCACGCGACGTCGACTCTTGATTCAATCCAAACATATGTAACAAAGCCTGCAAACCACCTTGCTCTCCCTGTTGTGCTAATGCTGCTCCATAATGTTGCATCATATCATTATGATTCCCTTGCTCTTGTTCAAACTTCTTGCTTTGTAAATACTGCTCCCACGCCTTCTGATTCATGTCATTTTCCATCCCCCAATGCTGCCAGTCCTGCCCCTGTTGCGCTAACGCATAATTCTGTTGCGCTAACGCATGACTCTGCGCAAACTCGCTCGCCTGCTGCTGTTGACCAGACTGTTGCAACCCAAACGTCTTTTCAAACTGTCCCTGTTGAATCGCTGGCGCATCGGTGCTGTTAAGCGCATTAATGAGACTACCGAACTGCGAGATTGGTGACTCGGTGAGGCCTAGACCGCGGAGGATCTCGACGTTACGAAGAGTTTCTTCTTGTTGTTGTTGTATACGACGACTTTGCATGAGAATATTAGTTAAGGAAATCCGTGAGAATCGATGGAGATGAGTTTGCCTCCACCAGCGAGTGTGTTAAAGGTGAGATTTGTCCAGTTGTTTATGGTTTCGATACCGTTATGCCATTCGGAGAGAATGTAGATAGTGTCAGTATCGTAAATTGTGACTGTAATTTTACCAGTGCCACCGACGATTGCGACACCACCATAACCACCGTCTGTGGTGATCGTTGTACCATCAGAACCTTCGGGGATGACACAAGGCGACCAGAAGTAGTCGGAGGAAATCTTTTGTGTAATCTCGCCTGAGTCTGAAACTGAACCAATAAATGCACAGTATTTTCCGACTGGTTCATCTTCGCCCCAATCGCGAATGAGGTCTGAATTGAGTTCAGGAATATTTTTAAGTGTCGGAACGTCAGGACCAACAATACGGCAAAGTGTGATTACTCCATTTGCGTTGGTTTCCCAGTAGAGATAAGCGTTACCACGCCAGTTAAGAAGTGTTGCGCGTAAGAATCCATGATCTGTGCGAAGATTGTCAGGCACCCAAATCACAGGTTGTTGAATTTCGTCTTGCGATGCAAGGACGTTGAAATGAACTGCGTTGACAATGTTACGTTTGAAGTTTGGGAATGTGACGAGTTGAATCAACTGTCCATAATAAACGTGCATCTTACCTGCGGGCCCAGCGGCAAGTGCAAAGGAGAAAGGTTTATAACTTTGCGGGATTCGCGGTGGTGCAACGAAGTTTGGATTTACCAAGCAAGGAATGTTCATCGCCTGTTGCTTGTGTGTCACAGGCTGACTAAGCGACAAATCTTTGTGTTCGATGAATGGACTTTCATCGAGTCGTGAGACAAACGGACGATTATGATCTGGTTTGATCATGGTGGCAGAACTCCGGACCAATTAGAAGCTGTTGGTTGTGCATCTTCGACAGGCGGATAGACCTTATATTTCTTCTTGATAAATCCACCTTTGTAAGGTTGCACCTGTGTCATGTCGATGACGAAATCCGGCCAGTCAGTTGGCGTAGTCGCGGGAACATCAAAGATCGCATATGCCGGTAACCAAACAGGACTATCATCGCCAGAGTAGGTTGTGATCGCTCCACGACCGTGAAGTGAAGGTAGTTCGGTGATGTTATAGAAAGGACAATTAAGTTGAATCGACCTTGGAAGCATTGGAGTCGGGATATCCACACTCGGTGCACCGACCTCGAAACTTTCAGTGACGTCTGCTTTACAAGGACCAGAGTAATGTGGTTTTGAATACACCGGAAAACCAAATTCATGTGCACCACCCTCGACGAGCGGCCAAATGTCAACATAGAGTTTCTTCAAAACTGCAGGCCAGTCATAGTTGATCGTGGTTGAGTATGCAAGTGAGAAACCCGAGAAAACTTCCGTATTTTTAATCCACCAACCACATTTGAGTGGTGTGTAATTAATATACGTCATTGTCGTACTGACGACGCCTATTGATGAAGCGGCGAAAGTTTTCGTCAACAAGCGCTTGAGGATAATAAACTGATGCAACACTTCATCCCAGACCGAACCTTCCTGTTCGAGAAGATAGGGATTTTTGATCGTCGTCATCAATCCGTGAACCTCGTCGATCGGTTCGATATTGCATGACCAGATCACTGTTCCGCCTGAGTCAGTCTCGAGATTACTCGCGATCGGAACGACCTTTTTGCAAACTGTTGCTGAGCAAATCAACTCATGAATGTCTTGTTTCTTACAGCAAACTTCGTTAAAAACCGGTGCGCTGGGCGTGTCAAAAAATCCCGGTGCAAAATGCGCAACGAGGTATGACTGCGTCATGTTGTGACGATTCTCAATATTCGCAAAAACTCCATACGGCAAAGGATGTGTAAGTTGCGAGCCATTTGCCACTTTCCATTCCATTGTCGTCATCGTCGTCAGAAGCCCTTCGACGTAAGTCTGTCCAATCATCACCGGGCCCATGAGGGTACCGACGAGTTGTTGGGTGAGGATATTCTGTGCGATGTTAATTTGAAAAGACATACTTAAAGATCGTGATAGATATCGCCATCAGTGGCATAAGCATCATTAACAATCAATGCGTCAAGTGCTTTGTCTCGGGCACTGTCAGGCGGCCCGAGCGTTCCTTCTTGTCGCGGAACAAACTTGAGTAACATGTGATTTAACTCGCAAATCACTGCCCATTGCAGGTACTCAAATCCACGTTCGAGAAACCAATTAAACACCACAGGCGTTACTGCTTGCGTCAAAATAGGTTGCCCCGCACCACGAACTATTGTCCAATCAGTCAAACCAATAGGCGAGGATTCCGTGCTAGATTTATACGCACTGTATTGTCCCAAACTTGACATCGGATTGATCCGCCACGCACCAAAATTATAGCTAATATTTGCCGCCGCTGAACCTTGTGTTCCTCGCGACCACGCAGCATATTCATTCAGTGAAACAACTACCGCGCAATCTCCAGTGATATCAGGCGACAAGAGTCCACCAATATAAATTCCCGTTGTAGCAACTTCCGCAGTAAACTCTTCCAACCACACACTCCCCGTTATCGCAAGTGACAACGTCACACTGACTGCTTGTCGCTCCATCGTCAACTGCCTTCCACTCACCACCGCAATATATCCCTCTTGATACGTGGGCTTTCCTAAATCTTGTTGCTTGAACAATTGGATCGATTTCGTCTTCTGACTAACGATCTTCACCGGATACATCGTGCCATCCGTGTTGACTACAAAAACCTCTCGAAGCGTCTTAAAGCTCCGAAAATCTGTCCCTCCCACTTCATCCACCGCAATGTGGTCGAGGTCCACTGACCCGCCAACCACTAAAGTAGCGTAGCCAGTCATGATACTAATCCCAAAATCATGTCGCATTTCAGCTTGACGACGTGCATTATTCGCGGCGACCAAAATCGCGCTGTCAATTTCCGCCATCAGTGCATTAGTGTCACCCGCTTGTCCCGGCCATGCATTCACGAGATTCGTGTTGCTGGTGAGATAGATAGCGTTTAACCTGCGATTTAAGATCTTCGAACGTTTTCATGACTGGCTAAACTAGATTCCTACTTACTCCGCTCCACCCATCCCTTGGCCGCCAAGTTCACCAAACGGCTTATGAGTCGTGGTTTCCTTGGTCAGCACATTCGTAGGCATGTCGTGATCGGGCGTAGTGCGGGCGGAAGTATTCTGCAACCCCGGAGAGTCACATGCACATACACCCTTCTGACTATTCCCTTGGCCAATTGGATTGGCACGCAGACTTTTTGCATCAGCCATAATGTTTTGTTTCTTGTTGTTTGTTGTTTAATCCCACTACCTTACGTCGCCGAGAACGTCTTCAGGTTTTGGAAATACATACACGACTCTGGGAACCGAAGTTCCAGACCAGCTTCCGTCATCCACTCGTCCTTGCGGCCGTCGTAGTCATTCGCCTGACGGTTGGTGAGCAACGTGGTATCGCTATCGTTCAGCGGGCGATGTTTCAGATTCTGCACGTCCAACAGCAACCCGTTGTAACGGAGTGCCGCCTGCCGCGAGAACAACGGATGCGTCTTGAAGTGAATAGTCCCGAATGGAGTTTCCCAAGAAACCACATTCATACCATACACGGTCTGCACACTGAACTGTTTCTGCAGTTGCGCTTTCCCTTCCAGATACGCATTGAACGCACCAAGAACACCACTCCCGCAAAGGAACAGTTTCTCGAACGCCTTGTCATTCGTCACGCGGAACGCACGTTCAAGGTACGTATTCATCGTCGACCAAACGATATTACCTGCCGTTGACAAGATAATCCGCTTGTTGTCGTTCGCATTGTCCGTAACCGCCGCGGTACCAGTACCGCCACGATAGATCGAATCCGCGGCTTCCCACTGCTTCAGATACCATGTGACACCACCAGTCTGACGACGTGGCACAGTCTCGCCGTTCTCCACGACATTGTCTGTGCGCTTCGACCCGAACAAGAACGCCATCTCTATGTCAACCATATGATTCCGACAGGCTTCTTCCGCAGACTCGCGATAGATACCAGTCTTGTCGAAGTTGGTCGGAACCTTCATTGCCGTACGTGTGAAACTCATCCCGTTACGAAAGATCTGCGTAAAGTTATGCGGATTCACTGGAAGAAGCGTCCGACCCGAAGTCGTACTCGCACCTTCACCAACCGCATTACCTGCACAAATCACATCGCAACCCGTCGCACCATTCGGCATCGCCGTGTCCGTATTCACCAAACGCACTGTACTCTCCGAGCATTGGAACTTAATCGAACCAGTCGCAACCGCAGTCACAACACCCTTCAGCTCAGCATAAGTCGTCGCCGCTCCATAGATCGACAAACTCGGGAACCACACCTGCTGACGCACTTGGAACATGCTCGAATCCGCCACAAGCACGATAAACTCCGTACCCGCAACAAACGTCGCATCAGTCAACGCACCACCAGCAGCAGTTTGGAACGGCGCAGCACCAGACGCAATCGTCGTCTGCGGCGTTTCAAAGCGCTTCTCCCACCAGCCAAAGTCGAACGAATCCGTTTCTTCGCTGTCCATCAAACTCAGCAATCCCGTCAACGGGAACTGGCCGACCGGGAAATCATGAAAGATTCGTCCGGCGATTATTACGATTGTGGAAGGCTTGATCTGTAAAAGTCTTACCACTGACTAAACCCAATATTGCATGGTCCATATTTCTTTGTTTCTTTGTTTCTTTTGTTAACTAACTTCGCAACTTAACGTTGCCAGAAGGCAGCAAGTTTACCTCTCTCGCCATTCACTGGCGCATTCGGTTTCCCACCACCACCAACACCACCCATATTAGTACTAGCCATGCCGGGTTTCCCGCCAGAGCCGCCACTGGTTTTCAACGAAAATTGTGGATTAACCCCTTGCAGGATCTTCTCCGCAATCTTCGCCACTTTCTCGTAAGCCTCGTCTTTCGACTTAGGCTTGAAATTCTGCTGCGCGAGGTTCGCAATCACCGCATCAACCAACTCAGTCTGCCCATTCAACGCAGGATACTTTGTAACAAATTCCTTCATCACATTCTTCGCTTGCCGCTGTTGCGCATACTGCACCGCCGGTGCCAACTCAGCCCGCATCTTCTGTGTCTCCTGCGCCACCACCAACTGCGACGCACGAAACGCCTGCTGCATAATCCCATCCCGCATATCCTCGAAGATCTTCTTCTTCTGCGCAGGTGTTGCATCAGCGTCCGTCAACGCATTAAGCCCATTAATGAAACCTTCATTCGGATCCCAAATGGCATAGTGCTCAGCAAGTTGCTGAGGCGTCATTTGCGGTGCAGGTTGCGAGGAGGCGTGTGCTTGGAGTTGCGTTGCAACAGCTTCGGAAACTGCAGTCGCAAGAGAGGTTGGATCGAATGCGGGCGATTTTGTGGTTGACGCATCATCGTCAGGCACTTTGACAATCACATTGCCATCGGCATTGAGATTGGAGGAGTCGTCGATGATTTCGTCATCGTCTAGGTCGTCGAGGTTCATATCTAGGATTCGTTTTGTGTTGTTTGCAGATCACGCAGTTGTTGTTCGAGTTCGAGTTCGAGAACTTCAAACCATCCGATTTGCAGTCTCGCACTTCGAGCTTCACCTATCCACCCTTCGCGTGCATAAAGGGTTTCTGGTCCTTTGAGATCGACCTCGAGAATGTTCTCGATCGTCGAGTCAATGAGAGTTTGAAAGTGGTCTTTCCAGTGTTGATAGAGAGACGTCTTTTTGAAATCATACAGTTCCTGCTGGAGCCGGCGCATTTGGTCCTTGTCCAGATCCGCCTGCACCCTGACCACTTGAGAGTTGTTGGACATATTGTTGTATTGCTTGTTGAACTTGTTGTTGGACGATCTGTGCTACGGCGTTTTGCAAAGTCTGAGGATCTTTGGAAAGTGCAAATTGTGAGATTGCACCGACACCGAGGAGTTCGTAAATGTTTTCGAGGATGAGTTTCGGAGAGATGTCGAGATTGACAAGACCTTGCGGACCGAGTGCAAGAACTTCTTGGAACAGTTCTTTGAGAGTTTGTGCGAGGTAGGCTTTCTCACTTGCAAGTGTGCCATCATAAACAAAGAAATCAGTTTGCCGAGCAAGGGTCGCGGAATCTGCGAGAAAAGCCGCGATCAACTCAGGCTTTTGCGCGTATTCTTGCCCGGCAATTTGAATCACATCTTCGGGAGTTAAACCTTGACGAAGATTCAAAAGCATCTTATATCCGCTTGCTGCCACCGAAGCGTCCCAGATCGCAAGTGCGGTGCCTTTAAGACGGGCTGCTGCACCTTGCGTGACAACACGTGCTTCAGTCGCCGAACGCCGTCCCGCATTATACTGGCCTTGTGCATTTTCATTCACACCAGACACTGTGTCCATAAAACCATGAATTCCGGCAATATCTTCCATGTGCCGTGCGGTAACGTCTTGAACCTCAAGCTGTTTAATATAACGATCAACGCCCGTGCGAGCCGCACCTTTCTTTAACAAAATCACCCGCGAGCGATTCGTGATCGTGGCCATTTCCACACCGAGAGGATCGACAACAAGTTGATTATCAATCGTACGAGTCACGCTTTCAACCCGCGCATTCATAAACCAATCAGCAGTTTCCTGCAGGCGGTCAAGAATCTCCGGAAGCGATTGACCAACAAACTCATGCGAGTCTTCGTCATATTGCGCGACCTCGTATGTAAACTCACCGTGCAAGTAACCCATAGGTTCGCAGCGAACGATACGAGAACTATTCGTCATCCAAACCAAAAACAAGACTGGAAACTTTTCCTCTCCCATCGGAGTTCCGTCAGCCAACAAAAAATCACACGGCGTGAGTTTGATCTGCACTTCCGTCAACCGCACAATATTCGGAGTCTTTTCCGGATTGTCCCAATTGAGCTGCGAACGTTTCAAATAAGGCGCAAACGAATATGAAAGATTCGTCGGCATTGGAGTGATAAATTCCACGCCAGCGACCTTCTTTTCATTCTCCATACGCAGCAACTCTCCACGCGAGTAATCGCACTCGTCGGCGCAAAACTCACCCTTCTGAAAATCAACCAACGTATATCGCGGATCAGGCAAGAAGTTATATGGACTCGTCGCAGTTACCTTGTTCCCCTTCCGCTTGCAAACCTTATCCACCGTCTTAGACGTCCCAGCCTTCCACGGAATCCCGAAGATCGTCTTTGTCTCACTCGTCTCCTTCGGAACATACACATAATCCTCTTCCCACGAATGCTTGAGAATACCGACACCAAACTTCGCAATATCTTTAACATGCTGTCGGAGTACGCGCGTAAATCCATTGGTTCGTATATCATAGTTAAGCATCTTCTCTGCCAGAATCCGATAGTCCTGATCTTCACCACCTTGCGGCTCGAGTTCAAACACACCGGGTCGCTGCGTGTACAACGACATAACAAAACTCTGGAACGTATTAACCTTCGCATACGTAAAGGGTAACACCTGCTTTTCTGGCCGTCCCTCCTCCTTCGCCTTTCGATCTTGTTTATCCTGAGCACGTGTTGATTTATATGTATTATGCCGCAAATCCCAACCATCAAAATACGTACTCATCTTCGTACGCGAACGATTGATCCGTGTCCGACAATGCTCCAACAAACGAACGTGAAAGTCCGTCATCGTCTGTTGATTCAATTCATTAAAAATTTTATCGTCCATTTTGTGGTACAGTAAATTTGCTATGTTGCGGAACGCCATTCGAAATATACATATACTCCGCGTCAGAATCAGGTTTTACATAATCTAACCCCTCAAGCACAAGTCGATACAAATTCTCCATCATATGATCATGCTTATCAATCGGCTTATTCGGCCTCGCGGGATTCCACGTATAATGATCAAACTCCCACCTCGTCTCTTGCAAATGTTCGCCAAACAAAATCTTACGCGACTTCACACCCAACGGACTCGTGAGCGTCTCATTCAATGCAGTCTGCGTGGTAATGATCCCGCGGCTCAAATCCTTACTGGCCTTTTCAACGAATACACCTCCTTCTATTAAAACGTCGGCCATAACGCTCTGATCTATATTCGAGGGAATATAAGCCGCAGGATCACAAAGATTAATATGCACATAACGACCCGCCGTAATCTCATGAATCGCTTCACACAACTGCTGTGCACTCAACTTCCGAAAAATCTCAGCGAAGAAATACACAATCCCCTCCGGACTCGTCGCTGCAAACAACACGGCATGAGGAACCTGAGGATGTGGATCTATTGCGAGTCGAATCGTATAGTTCTCCGGAGGCGTCATTGGCCCCTCCCACCCACTTGGCGTCCCTCTATACAACGAGTCCGAAGGGTGAAACTCCTTATAAACTAACCCAGAAAGCGCGAGTGGAATTCCTTGAATTCGACACCCTTTCTCCGCGTCTGTCAGATTATCCATAAACATATCGATCGCCTCGACCGGATTATACGGATTATCAAATGACGTCCCAACACACATCCAGTGATTCAAGTCCTTCTTAATCACCTCACCACTATTCAACCGAAACTGATCTCTCGGTACAAACATATCATTGATCCACGGATGATTGATCGGCGTGCACGTAAACCACGCACTTCCATTTCTGTCAATCAAACCACGACTATTCGCCACCCACATATCCTTCGGACACGGCTCATCAATATGAATCCAATCCCAGTCCGAACTCTCCTGTCCCATCGGATTCGCCTGATACGACTTCACCGTATCCATCACGATCGTACTCTCACCGCCCCATATATTCTTCACCGTGATCTCCGCGATCATCCCAGAGTTATGCCGATTAAACTTAACAATCTTATCCTTCGGCAAAAACTTGAACAACTTCCCTTGACCGACACCCTTTACAGGATTGGTGAAAATTTCGTGCACCTTATCCCAGTCAGCGACAATAATCAATCCCTTGGTGCTATGCTGCGGAATCCCAACGTGCCGTCGAGGATCACCTTTCTTGTACCAAGGACGTTCTCCCAACGCCCATGCACAATCCTCGGCGGCACCCATCGTAGACTTTCCAAATCGATTCCCCGTCCTCACATACCGTCGCTTAATCGCCCCAGCCTCGTGAAACTCGCACTGCTTTTTATGCGGCTCATAAAACAACAGACCAAAATCCGTCTTGAGTTGCTCCAAGCGCCTCAAATCACGGATACTTTCAATCTGTTGTAATGCGGAAACCATACTTGTTAAGCGCCTTAATAGGACTATCTCGAATGCAGAGGTTGAAGATCATATGTCACGCCGTCGACTACTGCCGGAATGCCAACGTAGAGTTCGTAAAACACCACCGGGCGGTCTTCACCACCAGTGCGTGAGTTTGGATTGACGCCAAGTCGCCGTGCCAGTGCCGCAGAACCTTCACCGTCTTTGGTTGCTGGTCCGAGATCTGCGCATACGGCATCGCATGAGAGTTTGTTTTTAAGATGGGTAATGATGCATTTGCAACCAAGACCAATGCCTTTAACCTTCTCGAACAATCCGATAGGAGCGACAACGTAGGGGACAATCTGTGAGTTGATTGCGTGTCCATTGAAGTGGAGGGTTGTGTCAGGTTGCCAGCAAGGATCGTGATCGACGTTTGGTCCACCGTCGGAGTCAATGTCCATGTCCCCGATGAAACGAATTGCATCGTCAACGCAAAAAACGATCGAACCGTTGTCGAGTATCTTAAGCAGGCGACCGTGTCGCATGAGATCAATTCGTTCTTCGAGAGTCATGGTAGTTATTTTTTACGTTCTTGGCCAGTTTGAAGCGCCCAAAGCCACGCAGCCTTGGAGTAAAACTGTTGCTCTTCATCAAGCGTTAGAACTCCCTCCTTGAACTGGTATGGCACGTGGGGTTGGAGAATCACTGATAGTGGCGCCCGAAGAGCGGATGAGTTCACAGAGGCGGTTGCGGCCTTGCTCAAGCCGGTCGTATTCGAGCATGACAGACTGAGCAGTGTCAGGAGTGATACTAACAGCCATGACCGCAAGTTCAATATCTTGTTTGATAAGGTTTTCATTGTGGAGATAAACTGATTCTTTCGTCTTGAACTCGATGTTGACCGTGTATGCTTTTGCAAGAACAATCACGGTTTCGAGAACAGTCGTAATAATTGCAGGTATCACGGCTTTGGGTTAGGTGCATCTGCCGCTTTGATCAACCCCCAGCCAATGGATAAACGAACTGCAACTGACGACCAATCAACGTGCTCACCCTGATAAAGCGAGAAGAGTGCAACGCAAATTGTACCGACAATGCAGACAACGCCGGCAGCAGTTGTTTTGTAGTGTTTCCAGTTCATTTCGCAGGCGGGTTGATCTTTGCCACTTGTTTTGCAACTTCAGCGTCGATCAGTGCTTGCACACACGGAACGAGTGCTTTGCCGATGGCAAGTGACACACTCAACACTGCGGGATCGACAGATTTTGTAGTAATTTTCGTAGTCGAATCAGTCGAATTAACACAACTCGTAGTCACAACAGCGGCAAGAAGGATCATCAATTTTTGTTTCATCGTTTTTGTAGTTCAGATTTAATATCTCTCAATTCGGATTCAATGTGAGTGACTATTGGTTTCATATCCTCGAGACTCCGCTGATCGCGAAGATCATTTTCAGACACTGACTTGGTAAGATCTGCAAGAATACGTCCGTTTGAGGTCAGGACAGCTAAAATCTGTACGTCGCACTCGCGTTTTTCAGCAATCTGAACACCGATCAGAACGATACAAGCGGTGACAAAAATGCCATTATGCCCGAGAACATATGCAAGCAAACCCCACAAATTAGCAATTCGCGGTAGTTTTTGCATTTCTTCTTCGAGACGTTCTGTGTCGGTTTTAGACATATTAAAGTGGCGACGCAAAAATTGTCACTGTGTAACCTGTGGAAATACCCGCGTTTGTATCAACGTTCACAATCGCTTCATTCACAAGTGCACCATTGTAACTCGAAAGGTTCGTGCAGGCGTTACCATACCACATGGTGCCGAGAAGAATAGGAGTAGTTCCACTTAAAATGCAACAAGCACTTCCAGAATCTCCCACGATTCCAGTCTTACGCAAGTCTTTTTTACCTGCAAAAGTGTCAGGTGTAAAAGTAACCGTCGGAAAAGTGCTACTATAGAATTCGAGATTACGAAAATGAATTTGATCCATACTATTCGTGTAAGTATGACCATTCTCGATAAAAGTTTGTGTGTTATTTTGTCCACTTTCCCCCAACTGAATACAACAATTGGCGAATTGATCAATGAAAAACATCGCCGATCCGACAAAACAAGAGCAAGAAGATGCACCTTGAACCACATTGCGAACAAACCAATCACCCGCAATTTGTAATGGTGTTACCGAGTCAGGCAAGTCTGAATCCAACATGGCAACTACTACATCATTCATCGCATAACCGACACCAATAATCTTTCGCTCATGAACAATGCCAAATTTATCTAAAAACTTAAAACTTTGTCCAATCGCATAGCCACCCGACGTTGCACCCGGCGTAGGATATGAATACTGCCAATGGCGATTGCCAACCACGTGACGTTTAGTTATAGCCGCGCCACGATTGGCCGCTGACCACACACCAAAAAGCGTCGTTGCAAACGGAATGCCAGACAAATCGATATCACCTAAAACGCAGTTCATATTCCATTCTGGAATCGCTGCAACTAAAGGATCATTTGCAAAAAGTGTCGCATCTTTATCGGCTAACATTCGTCTAAAAAGATCGCTCGATAGTTTGTCCGAGTTACTTCCAGCCGTAAACTTATTCCAAAGGGTTAAAACAAACGCACCTGACGCTAGCGACGAGCTTATAACCACCGAACCACCAGATTGCGTCATACGGACGTTAAAACCACCACCACTTCCAACAATGATGATTTTATCTCCATTAGTCGTTGCTGTCGCTGGTGTGATCGAATCCAACGTAAAAGGTTTTGCAGCATCTTTTGGAAGCACTTGAATTTGCTCTGTTCCACCTGCAGTTGTCAACTGTTTGAACTCGGACTCACCAATCGTTGGACCACTTGTAGTCACTGTATCCACAGTTACAACATATCGAACCAGATCAAACTGCGGCACAGAAACCACAGCACCTGTGATTTTTGTCTCGCTTACAAAATTCTGTGTGATACTTACCATGACGTCACAAGCAAAGACAAATCGCAATCAACGGTTGCAGAAAGTTCTGCCGCTTGGTCAATCGGAAGAACCAAACCGACAATAATTTCTCCTGCAACTCCTGCCGGCATTCTCGTACTTATTGAACTTGTCGTAGTAATAACTGAATCATACCAAACCAGTGGTCTAATTGCTGTCGGTGTTGTGTAAAGATTCGCATCAGCCAAAGATTGTGGCTGTTTTATCATCATCATTCCACTGGCCGTTCCAACATCAGCGACTGCCGCGGTTAATTGCGTGCAATTTCCCGAAATGTTAGTAAATAACAGGCGGTTATTGATATTCCAAGTTAGATTGAACTTACTATCATAGGTGAGTCCAAGTTGGAAAGCGGTTCCGCTCAATGGAGTGTTGGCAGAACTAGTTGCATTTTGACATGCCGCAGAAGGACGTAACACAAAATACGCAGGTGGCAGTCCGCCTGAGGAGTAGTTATACAATATATTCATCTTACCCAACAACAGATATTCTGCACCTTGTGCCATCTCGCTTGCCGTAAGTGTGAATCTACCCAACTCCAAAAACACCAACTGCACTGTTAATGCACTCGTTATCGGCACAATTCCATTATCTGACGAAAGTACAACTTGCAACGTCGCATCGGTTCCCACAGTCAACGCTTGAACTTGAATCAAAGTCCCAAAACACCGTGCCACATACTTTGCACTAAAGGCAGTCGTCGCATTCATCGCAGCGACCAGCGCAGGTAACAATGCTTGTCCAGTCACATTCGCAGTCGCCGGAGTTGTCACCGTGATTGGACTTCCACTAACTGACGCCGCAGTAATCTGCGCAGTAAGCGTTCCCGCCGACGAAGTAGTAACGCCATGAATCGAAACATTGCAAATCTGTCGTGAGACAAAATTTGCAGTAAACACCTTATTCGCCACAATTTGATTCCTCGTAACCGGCATGTACAAACACCCGCCGGGATTCACACCATCATGAACATAAAGTTGCCCTGCAATCGTACCACCTGAAAACGTTCCCGTTGACAACGTCACCGCACTTCCATCAGCAAACGCGATCCCCGAAACCGGAAGCTCACTCGGCAATGCAGCGGCTTTAATCGTCCCATCGCTATCTGCCTCCGGAACACTCAACGCATTTCTCCATGCCGCAGCAAAACTCTCATCACCAACCCCATCTACCAAAAATCCCAAATCAACTTGTTTCATTTTCGTTGTTTGTAAATTGTTTCATTAAGCCGCTTAACAAGACTAAATGCTCCCGGCAACGCGTTTGCGAAGGCGAGCAATTTCGTCTTCGGGAGAGGAGTCACCACCGACGAGAGAAGCGGCGCGACGTGGATCGCGAGCTTTGAGTCCGGGTAGTGTTTTGGAAAGGATTTCCCGCGCGGCGCTGATGCGCGCGGTGTCGGAGGCGGACGTGTCGCGGATGCGGATGAGCGTGAGGATGCTGTCGACTGCAGCCGCGTCGAGCAAGTCGTTGAGTCGCGCTTCATTATCCACGATAACGCTCTTAAGTAACGCTGTCCCGCGAGGAGAAGTCAGAAAGTCGCTGATGATGAAAACAGGCTGAGCGACCTGTGCAGAAATCTCATGCACGGGACTACCAGTGGCAAACATTGTCGCCGCGATTTTTTGCCACGGCTTGACGGGGAGGTTGGCAAAATCGACGATCGCATGTAGTGCTGTTACTGTTGCTGTTGCTTGTTCAGACATATTGAAATTTGCGCGAGTTTAGGATTTGCGTGGGTTTAGACATATTAAAATTTGCGCGAGTTTAGAACTTCCTTTGCTTCGCAAAGTTAGCATTTGCTTGGGTTTAGGACTTGCGCAGGTTCAAGCATTTGCCGCGGTTTAGAACTTCCTTTGCGCAGGCTAGGATTCGCGCAGGTTTAGAACTTCCTTGGGTTTAGAACTTCCTTTGGTTCAGACATATTGAAACCTGCTTCGGTCTAGAACTTCCTTTCCGCGGATTTAGAACTTGCCCGGGTCTAGAACTTCCTTTGCTTCGCAAAGTTATTCGACTCGAATCACCGACGGCTCGAATCACCGACGCTCGAGGTCAGGACGAGGTTTCACAGTAGTATCGATAGGAACTGGTGTTTTCATAAGGCAATCTTTCGTGTTCGCGCGGGCTAGAATAAAGCTCGCCGCAGGCTGTCACTATGCCACGCTTTCTTTCTATCGCAAGTTTGTGTTTTTCTCCAATCTGTACGCTCTCTAATCTCGATTTTTTCCAAGCCAACCTGCTCTCGCCCTGCTTACACTACCACCCGCACAACCTGCTCTCCCTGCAAGACAACCTCCCCGCTCTCCCCCGCGACACGACTATCTGTTAGATCGATATTTTGATTTTGTGGAAGGTTAGGTATATATCCACCCATGCGTGGGCAAGGGGCAAGGGTACCCTTTCATTTAAAATTTGCCCCTATGTTGTCCCTCATAGTGTAAGCCGTTCAATCCAGCTTGCTTGATACGCTTCATGCATTGCATCGCTCAGAAGCAGCAAGGGCATAGGCTCACGAGTGTGAGCCAAGCGTGTCACGCCTAGCAAGATTGGACGTGAGTTGACCCTCATTCAGCTTACATCCCATTGCATGACAACAACCCCCAACGTGGCCACACCAACGAATGTGGCATTCGGCTCCCTGTCAATCGAAGGGCGCGATGGCGAAATTGAAGCAACTGGTATGCTTCAGCTTGACTTGCTCATGCAAGCATGCCAAGCGGATCCCACGAAGTTTCAAAATCTCGTGAGCAACGCCATGGTCGCTTGCGTGCATCGCAAGAGCGGCGGGAAGTTCGCCGAGACGTTCGGCCCCGCCCGCAAGACACGTGCCAGTCAGGATGAGTTGATCGCTTGGCTCACGCAAGGCGGTATCTCCGGCGGCAAAGTTACCAAGTCTGACACCTTGGATGGCCCGGTAGCCGACGCCAACTTGAAAGTGTTGCAAGCCAGCGTGAAATCTGGCGCGACGCTGGAAGTCGCAGCGGCAACGATGAGCCGTATCAAGGGACACACAATCCCTGCCACGCTCGATCGCACTGAGCAAATGTGGGCCTCCGCCCGCAACCGTGCCGCCGAACGCGCTCAAACCGCTGCCAAGAAAGCGGCGGAAGAGGCGCAAGTCAAAGCCGACCTCGCGCAAGCGATGGCCGACCTCACCAAGGCCTAGGAAACCAAACTTGCCCTCGCTAGACACCACGTCTGGCGAGGGCTTTTTTTTCTTTTTTTTTTTTTTTTTTTGCCTTTCCTTTTTCTAACTTGTTTCTAACGCCTCCCCCGTTGTGCAATAGTGCGTAGCCGACTTGACGCGAGCAGAGTGTCCGCAATAGTGTGTAGCCGACAGAGTGAGATCCTTAAGCTAGCATTACTATCTCGGGTTGGGCTGCTTGCACACATACTCCTGCTTGCACACTAGTCTCATTAAGGCGCTTAACAGGACATGTGTCTGGGCTTGAACTGGTTTCGGGTTGGCGTGACAGTTGCGTTAGCGTGTTGGTGATAGTGCGTAGGAGACTTGTTGTGAGAGGGGTGTTGATAGCGGGCGTAGGAGAAGGATCTAACAGAAAGAACCCACCGCGAGCGGCTGGCCGTCAGGGTTTCGTTTTGCACTCTTCTGTTGAGTGTGTATAAGAGCAACTCTTCTTCCCTAAAAAATCAACTTTTCTTCCCTAAAAAACTAACAGCATACCAACAAAAACCATCAATCGCAGAACTATTTCTTCTATATACCAACTATCTACCTAGCTATGAGAGATTTTAGCTTTGTAAGTCTAACAACTCCCCTCCCACTCATTAAGCGCCTTAACGAAACGCTCTAACTAAGCTGGTCAGACGCTTTCACCCCCTATACCCTCTAAAAAGTGTAGCCCGGATGTTCAACCTTTAGGGTGCGTATTGTTAGATTTTAAAAAAAAAAAAAAAAAAAAAAAAAATAAAAATCTAACAAGTCACCCCTGAAAGGGCATCTATGCAGCTGTTCTAACAGGGCGTAGATTTGCGCTGGTTTCGTGCTTGGGCTGCGAGCTCGAACTGGTTTCGAGCTCGAACTGGTTTCGAGCTTGCACTTGTTAAGCGGCTTAATGAGTGATTCGGGTTTCGGGCTCGAACTCATTAAGCGGCTTAATGAGTTTCGTGCTTGCAGCCTGCACTTCGTGCTTGCACTTGTTTCGTTAAGCGGCTTAATGAGACTAGCATGGAGCGGGCTCGTTTCATTAAGGCGCTTAATGAGACTAGCATG
>TBL_comb47_HYPODRAFT_10001049_pt1 | contig 36414 bp, 18 predicted proteins | sample TroBogypolimnion_40_FD_10682 | JGI IMG/M metagenome (IMG submission 10682)
TCTCTTAACCAACGTTTATTTCTTCCATTAAACTCTATCTATATGAATGGTGTCTTATTCACAGGTGGATCGAGTAATTTTACAACAGATGTTTCTTTAAATCAACGTTTATTTGTAACTGGTGATGCTTCTTTCAATAATCGTTTATCGGTAGGTAATGATCTTTCAGTCAATGGTAATTTATATGTTAATGTTATTTCTTGTAATGAATTAATTATTAATAGTAGTGCAACAGATACTTCAGGTTTTATTTTCACAGATCCAATAACAGCGTCGGGTGGATTTGTTTCTTACTTGGATGGTATTTTTAATTCACGTATTTTTGTTGGAGGAGATATTTCAGTAAATCAACGATTGTTTGTTAGTGGTGATGCCTCATTTGGACAACGTTTATTTGTTAATGGTGACGTATCATTGAATGGTAATGTGGTTATTGCAAAAGATATCATTGTTTTGGGTCGTTTAGCTGTACAACAATACAGTCAACAAAATATTATTAATACTACAACTACTAATTACTCATTCATTGTTGGTGAAGATTTGTCTTTGAATAATCGTTTGTTTGTGGGTGGCGATGTTTCTATGAATCAACGATTATTTGTGGTGGGAGACACATCCTTGAATGGAAATGTTTATATTGTCAATAATACTGTTATTCAAGGTGATGTTTCATTGAATCAAAGGTTGTTTGTGGGTGGCGATGTTTCTATGAATCAACGTTTATTTGTTAATGGTGATATATCATTGAATGGAAATGTGTATATTGTCAAGTCCACTATTCATCAAGGTGATGTTTCATTGAATCAACGTCTATTTGTAGGTGGTGATGCCTCCTTTGGACAACGATTATTTGTGGTGGGAGACACATCCTTGAATGGAAATGTTTATATTGTCAAGAATACTGTTATTCAAGGTGATGTTTCATTGAATCAACGTCTATTTGTGGGTGGTGATGCCTCCTTTGGACAACGTTTGTTTGTTAATGGTGATATATCATTGAATGGAAATGTGTATATTGTAAAGAATACTGTTATTCAAGGTGATGTTTCATTGAATCAACGTCTATTTGTTGGTGGTGATGCTTCCTTTGGACAACGGTTATTTGTGGCTGGAGACACATCATTAAATGGAAATGTGTATATTGTAAAGAATACTGTTATTCAAGGTGATGTTTCATTGAATCAAAGGTTGTTTGTTGGTGGTGATGTTTCATTGAATCAACGTTTGTTTGTTAATGGTGATGTATCTTTGAATGGAAATGTGGTTATTGCAAAAGATATTATTATTTTGGGTAGATTAGCCGTACAACAATACAGTCAACAAAATATTATTAATACTACTACTACTAATTATTCTTTCATTATTGGTGAAGATTTGTCTTTGAATAATCGTTTGTTTGTTGGTGGTGATGTTTCAATCAATCAACGATTATTTGTGGTGGGAGACACATCATTGAATGGAAATGTTTACATCGTTAAAACAACTGTTCATCAAGGTGATGTTTCATTTAATAACCGTTTGTATATTGGTGGTGATGTTTCAATGAATTCCCGTTTAGTGATTATTGGTGATGTTTCAATGAATTCCCGGTTATTTTTAGCTTCTAATTCTATTTATGTCAATGGAACATTATTTACAGGTGGATCAAATAATTTTACAGCAGATGTTTCAATGAATCAACGTTTGTTTGTCGGTGGTGACGTTTCAATCAACCAACGTCTATTTGTGGTTGGAGACACATCCTTGAATGGAAATGTTTTCATTGTTAAAACAACTGTTCATCAGGGTGATGTTTCGTTTAACAACCGTTTGTATATTGGTGGCGATGTTTCAATGAATTCCCGTTTAGTTGTTACAGGTGACGTGTCAATGAATTCTCGGTTATTTTTAGCTTCTAATTCTATTTATGTCAATGGAACATTATTTACAGGTGGATCAAATAATTTTGCAGCAGATGTTTCTATGAATCAACGTTTGTTTGTGGGCGGTGATGCTTCATTTAATAGTCGTGTTTTAATTGTTGGCGATGTTTCTATGAATAATCGTCTTTTTGTTGGAAGCGATATTTCAATGAATGGTAATTTGTATTCGAATGTAATAACTTGCAATGAATTGATCATTAACAATGACACTGCAGGATTTTTATTTGCGGATTTATTAACAGCTTCAGGTGGATTTATTTCCTCTTCTGATGCATCATTGAATCAACGATTGTTTGTAAGTGGTATTATTAATAATGGTGATTTGTCTAATAATAATAGATTATTTGTAGGAGGCGATGTTTCTATGAATTCCCGGTTATTTTTGAATTCTAATTCTCTTTATGTAAATGGATCATTATTTACAGGTGGTTCAAATATTTTTACAGCAGATGTTTCAATGAATCAACGTTTGTTTGTTGGTAGTGATATTTCGATAAATCAAAGATTATATGTTGGTGGAGATGCATCCTTGAATGGAAACTTGTATATTGTAAAGAATACTGTTTTACAAGGTGATGTTTCAATGAATCAACGTTTATTTGTTGGTGGTGATATTTCGATCAATCAACGATTATTTGTTAATGGTGACGCATCCTTGAATGGAAATGTTTATATCGTCAAGTATACTACTCATCAAGGCGATGTTTCTTTAAATCAACGTTTGTTTGTAGGTGGAGATGCATCATTCAATGGAAATGTTATTATTGCAAAAGATACTACTATATTAGGACGTCTAGCGGTACAACAATACAGTAAACAAAATATTATTAATACTACTACCACTAATTATTCTTTCATTATCGGTGAAGATTTGTCTTTGAATAATCGTTTATTTGTCGGTGGTGATGTGTCAATGAATTCTCGTTTAGTGGTTGCTGGTGATGTGTCAATGAATTCTCGTTTAGTGGTTGCTGGCGATGTGTCAATGAATTCTCGTTTATTTTTGAATTCTAATTCTCTTTATGTAAATGGATCAGTATTTACTGGCGGAGGTGGTGGTAGTTCAAGCACCTTTACAACTGATGTTTCGATGAATAACCGTCTTTTTGTTGGAAGTGATATTTCAATGAATGGTAATTTGTATGTTGGTAGTATTATTACTTGTAACGAGTTAATTATTAATAGTACTGATCCTAATGCATCAGGTTTCGTATTCTCAGATATAATAACAGCATCAGGTGGATTAATATCTAATTCGGATGTTACATTGAATCAACGTTTGTTTGTATCTTCGGCTTTAGTAACCCAAGGTTTAGTATATGAAACTATTAATACTGCAACACAATCAGGCACTAGTCCATATAATCCTTCATTTTCGTATGGTACAGGAGGTGTGTGGACACTTGGTACAAATCCAACCGGCGGTAATATTACGCTAACAGTTACCAATATCCCTATTGATACTACCAAATCGTATACTTTTAGTGTTGTGTCGTATCAAGCAAGCACACGATATTATATTAGTTCAGTCGTGTTTACTGATACAGCTAGTGCTAGTATTTTGAATGGACAACCACTTTTTAACGGAGGCACACCTAGTTTAACAGGAACTGGCACCTGTGTTATTATTCAACAATTTACAATTGTGTCTGTTGGTGGGGCTAGGAGAGTAATAAGTTCGGTATCTTGTTGTCAATAAAACTCTTTAATGGGTATATGAAGGGTTTTCGGAGCCATTATCTGTCGATTTCATTATCTGTCGATTTCATTATCTGTCGATTTCAACAAGCAAAGCTTGTTTCCATCTACAGATAATCTGGGTTTTACTACGTTACACTCCGTAAAACCCACACTATGCTCCATAAACCTCAGAGATGCGTTATATTTTTATAATTAAAAATTAAAAAAATATGACTAATGTATATAATGAGTCAAGTAACTGTAACAAGTAATGTAGGATATAATCAATGGTTTGATTTATCATTCAGTTCAAATAAATTACGACAAAGTTATTTGAAAGGGTTTTTGGATATTAGTGGTGGACCTGTATTATTGAGAAGTGATAATTCATTAAATTTCTATACTGGTTCAGATACTGTGCCAAAACTCGGATTTCAAGCTACTAAGACTTCTATTTGGTTTCCTGCAACTTCGACAACACCCAATATTGTTAGTGATCAAGCAATATTAGATCCTGATACAACTATTTACGGTGATTCTAATACTTACTATGATATTAGTAATGCAACATTTGTTTACATGAAAGATTTATCTGAAAATGTTCAGGTAAGATTGAATGATTTAAGAATAAAAACACAATTTCAACAAATAGATCCTGCTGCTTTATCTACCTATTTTGTTACTGATGTATCTATGAATAATCGTTTTTTTGTAGGTGGTGATGTTTCATTGAATAGCCGTCTAACCGTTTATAGTGATGCTTCGATGAATAGCCGTCTCTTTGTGGGTGGCGATGTTTCATTGAATAGCCGTCTAACCGTTTATAGCGATGCTTCTATGAATAGCCGTCTCTTTGTTGGTGGCGATGTTTCTTTGAATAGCCGTCTAACTGTTTATAGCGATGTTTCGATGAATTCACGATTATTTGTTGGAGATGATGCTTCTTTTAATGCAGATGTATTTATTGCTGGAACACTTACTGTAAATAATTTGGCTGTAAATAATGATGTGTCTTTAAATAGTCGTTTATTTGTTGGTGGAGATGTCTCATTGAACAGTCGTTTAATTGTTTACAGTGATGCTTCAATGAATAGCCGCCTTTTTATTGGTGGAGATGTATCATTGAATAGTCGTCTAACGGTTTACAGTGATGCTTCTATGAATAGTCGCCTTTTTATTGGTGGAGATGTATCATTGAACAGTCGATTAACGGTTTATAGCGATGTTTCTATGAATAGTCGTTTATTTGTTGGTGATGAGGTATTTTTTAATAGCCGTCTTACAGTTCAAAGTGATGGTCTTATTAACTCACGATTAATTGTTTATGGCGATGTTTCTTTAAATAGTCGACTCACGGTTTATAGTGATGCCTCGATGAATAACCGCCTTTTTATTGGTGGCGATGTTTCTTTGAATAGCCGTCTAACTGTTTACAGTGATGTCTCTATGAATAGCCGTTTATTTGTTGGTGATGAAGTATTTTTGAATAGTCGTCTTACAGTTCAAAGTGATGGTCTTATTAACTCACGATTAATTGTTTACGGTGATGTTTCTCTGAACAGTCGTCTCACTGTTTATAGTGATGTGTCTATGAATCAACGTTTGTATGTTGGAGGTGATGTTTTGTTGAACGATAGATTGATAGTAAATAGTGATGGTATTTTTCATAAACGATTATTTGTTGATAGCGATGTTTCGTTAAATGGTGATGTTGCTATCGGTGGAAATACAGTCATTTACGGAAATTTGAGTGTTCAACGTTATAATAATTCTTATATTATTAATACTACTACAACAAATTATAAGTTGGTTGTTGGCGAAGATGCAGCATTTGACGGAAGACTTAATGTTACGGGGGATGTTGGTATCAATAGTCGTTTACTTGTTGATGGCGATGTATCATTGAACAGTCGTCTCACAGTTTACAGTGATGTGTCTATGAATTCTAGGTTATTTATTGGAGGAGATGTGTCATTGAACAGTCGTCTCACGGTTTATAGTGATGTGTCTATGAATAAACGTTTATTTGTTGGTGATGATACTTTATTGAATAGCCGTCTAACTGTGCTAAGTGATGTGTCTATGAGTAGTCGTTTATTCGTAGGTGATGAGGTATTTTTGAATAGTCGTCTTACTGTGCAAAGTGATGGTCTTATTAACTCACGATTGATTGTTTATGGTGATGTTTCACTCAACAGCCGTCTTACAGTTTATAGTGATGCATCAATGAATAGCCGCCTTTTTGTTGGTGGAGATGTTTCTTTGAATAGCCGTCTCACAGTTTACAGTGATGTTTCGATGAATAGCCGATTGTTCATTGGTGACGAAGTATTTATGAACTCGCGTCTTACTGTTAAAAGTGATGGACTTATTAATTCGAGATTAATCGTTTATGGTGATGTTTCACTTAATAGTCGTCTTACGGTTTATAGTGATGCTTCAATGAATAGCCGCCTTTTTGTTGGTGGCGATGTTTCAATGAACAGTCGTCTAACGGTTTATAGTGATGCTTCAATGAATAGTCGCCTTTTTGTTGGTGGCGATGTTTCTTTGAATAGTCGTTTAACGGTTTACAGTGATGTGTCTATGAATAGTCGATTGTTTATAGGTGATGAAGTATTTATGAATAGTCGTCTTACGGTGCAAAGTGATGGTCTTATTAATTCAAGATTAATCGTTTATGGTGATGTTTCTCTCAATAGCCGTCTAACTGTTTACAGTGATGCTTCAATGAATAGCCGTCTATTTGTTGGTGGCGATGTATCATTGAATAGTCGTTTAACTGTTTACAGTGATGTGTCTATGAACAGTCGTTTGTTTATAGGCGATGAAGTATTTATGAATAGTCGTCTTACTGTGCAAAGTGATGGTCTTATTAACTCACGATTGATTGTTTATGGCGATGTTTCTTTGAATAGTCGACTTACGGTTTACAGTGATGTTTCTATGAATAGTCGTCTCTTTATTGGTGGTGATGTTTCTTTGAATAGCCGTCTAACTGTTTATAGCGATGTATCATTAAACCAACGTTTGTTTGTTGGTGATGACACTTTATTGAATAGTCGTCTTACTGTTAAAAGTGATGTAAATATGAATAGTCGATTATTTGTAGGTGATGAAGTATTTATGAACTCGCGTCTTACTGTTAAAAGCGATGGTCTTATTAATTCACGATTAATTGTTTATGGTGATGTTTCTCTCAACAGCCGCCTTACAGTTTACAGTGATGCATCAATGAATAACCGTCTTTTTATTGGTGGAGATGTTTCATTGAATAGCCGTCTCACAGTTTATAGTGATGTGTCTATGAATAGTCGTTTGTTTATAGGTGATGAAGTATTTATGAATTCACGTCTTACTGTGCAAAGTGATGGGCTTATTAATTCAAGATTAATCGTTTATGGTGATGTTTCATTGAATAGTCGATTGACTGTTTACAGTGATGCATCAATGAATAGCCGTCTTTTTGTTGGTGGTGATGTATCATTAAATAGTCGTCTAACTGTTTATAGTGATGTATCATTAAATAAACGTTTGTTTGTTGGTGATGATACTTTATTGAACAGTCGTCTTACTGTTAAAAGTGATGTAGATATGAATAGTCGTTTATTTATAGGCGATGAAGTATTTATGAACTCGCGTCTTACTGTGCAAAGTGATGGTCTTATTAATTCACGATTAATCGTTTATGGTGATGTTTCTCTCAATAGTCGATTGACTGTTTACAGTGATGCATCGATGAATAGTCGTCTATTTATTGGAGGTGATGTTTCATTGAATAGTCGTCTAACTGTTTATAGTGATGTATCATTAAACCAACGTTTATTTGTTGGTGATGATACTTTATTGAACAGCCGTCTTACTGTTCAAAGTGATGTAGATATGAATAGTCGATTGTTTATTGGTGACGAAGTATTTATGAATAGTCGTCTTACGGTGCAAAGCGATGGACTTATTAATTCGAGATTAATCGTTTATGGCGATGTTTCTCTCAATAGTCGATTAACTGTTTACAGTGATGTATCGATGAATAGTCGTCTATTTATTGGTGGCGATGTTTCATTGAATAGTCGTCTAACTGTTTACAGTGATGCATCGATGAATAGTCGTCTATTTGTTGGTGGAGATGTATCATTGAACAGTCGTTTAACAGTTTATAGTGATGTATCATTAAACCAACGTTTATTTGTAGGAGGTGATGCATTATTAAATGATAGATTAATTGTAAATAGTGATACTATTATTCATAAACGATTATTAGTCGATGGCGATGTTTCGTTAAATAGTGATGTTGCCATCGGTGGAAATGCTGTTATTTATGGTAATTTAAGTGTACTTCGGTATAATGAAAAATATATAATTAATACTACAACAACCAATTTCACATTTATTGTTGGTGAAGACGCTTCTTTCAATGGTAGACTTTATGTTAATGGAGATGTTTCAATGAATATGCGTTTACTTGTTAGCGGTGATGTTTCATTGAATAGCCGTTTAACAGTTTATAGTGATGTATCATTTAATGAACGTTTGTTTGTAGGAGGAGATGTATCATTAAATAGTCGTCTTACTGTTTACAGTGATGTATCATTTAATAGCCGTCTATTTGTTGGAGATGATACATTATTAAATAGTCGTCTTACTGTCGGTAGTGATGTAAATATGAATAGTCGTTTGTTTATAGGCGATGAGGTATTTATGAATAGTCGTCTTACTGTGCAAAGTGACGGACTTATTAATTCAAGATTAATCGTTTATGGTGATGTTTCTCTCAATAGCCGTCTTACGGTTTATAGTGATGCTTCAATGAATAGCCGCCTCTTTGTGGGTGGCGATGTATCGTTCAATAGTCGTCTCACAGTTTATAGTGATTCATCTTTCAATGCACGTATTTTTGTTGGAGGTGATATGTCATTGAACAGCCGTCTTACTGTTTACAGCGATGTTTCGATGAATAGTCGACTGTTTATTGGCGGAGATGTATCATTGAATAGCCGTCTAACTGTTTATGGTGATTCATCTTTCAATGCAAGATTGTTTATTGGTGGAGACGTTTCTTTGAATAGTCGTCTTACGATTTACAGTGATGTATCGATGAATTCTAGATTATTTGTGGGTGGCGATGTATCATTAAATGCTAGATTAACTGTAAGTAGTGATGTTTCAATAAATGGATTTATGTTTGTTGGGCAAGACGCATCATTTAATAGTCGAATTTATGTTAATAATGATTCAACAATAAGTGGTAATTTAATAGTTACTAATAACAATACATCTTTTGGAGGAAGCATTAATGGTAATCATTTATTCATAACAAATGATGCTATCATTACTGGGTCTATTACAACAAGTGGTGGTATTAATATTATGTTGGGAGATTTGAATATATATAATGGAAATATAGATATGTATAACATCAACAATTTTATCAATCAGTTTTAGCTAAGAAAACCTACGATTTTATTTTTCTCTTTTAGGAAAACATTTATTTTTGTAAATAATTCTAATAATCTATATGATTTAACTAACATTTTATTGTAAAGGTTTTGCAAAGCCGCCAAACTTATCCGGTGGCTGTAAGCCACCTACTAAGTTAGTAGTTGGGCTCAATGCGTAGCAAGAGCCCTGACTAGGCGGTGCAAAACCTAGATCATCCTTAGATGTAGTGCCAGCAGACGATCTTCGATCGGATTGCTGCGCAATATCGACGGATGATATATTTCATAATATTTGCTCATACAAGCTTTGTTTATGTAATTGCTCTTAATTATTTTACTTTGAAAAGTAACATAATTTTAATATAAAAAGAAAGGTTCAAAAAACCGTAGGTTTTCTGGGTTTTATATATATCTAATATAAATTATGTCACAATGGATGGATTTATCTTGGTCATCTAATCGTAATATTCGAAGCTATTATAATGGATTTGTTGATATTAGTGGTGGAAATTTATATTTACGTGGTTTTAATACAGGTATTCCAAATAGTAATTGTCATCTTTTTATTAATAATGGTGATATTTCTTTGAACGGGCGTATGTATGCTAGTGGTGATGTTTCAATTAATCAACGTTTATGTGTCGGATTGGACGTATCACTTAATAATCGATTGTTTGTTGGTGGTGATGTATCTATTAATTCACGGTTATTTGTCGGTAGTGATACAATCATTTACGGGAGACTTAGTGTTAATGAATACATAAGTGATTTTATCATTAATACAACCACATCAAATTATACTTTTATACTTGCTGAAGATATGTCATTGAATGGGAGATTAACTGTTTATCTGGATACATCGATGAATTCAAGATTAAATGTTGGAGGTGATGTTTCTTTGAATAGTCGCCTAACTGTTTATAGCGATGTTTCATTAAATAGTCGATTATTTATAGGGAATGATGTCTCTTTAAACGGTAGTTTATTTGTTTCTAACTATATAGGGATCGGTGTTTCAGGATCAATATATCAACTGGGAATTTCTGGTGGAACTACTATTTGTCAGCTTGATGTGAGTGGAGTTTCTAATTTTCGTGGTCCTGTTTATCCTCTTACTTTGGTCGATAATTCGGTCTTATTAACTAATAATCGCGAATTTGATTTTTCAAATAGCTTTGGTGTTTTATGGACACAAACTACTACGTCAAATATTAATTGGACATCTATTGCTATATCGGCTACTGGACAATTTCAAATAGCTTGTAATTATGGTACTGGAGGTTTTTCAGATGCAGGAACCTATATTTCTAATAATTATGGATTGACTTGGACACAAGTTTCAAATGGTTCTGCTTCCGGTTTTAATCCTTATACCAATAGTTCATTTAAATCTGTTGCAATATCATCATCAGGCAAGTATATGTTGGCATTACAATATAGCACTGGTACTGATGTAACAGCTTATGTTTCGAGTAATTATGGTAGTTCAAATTCTTGGTCACAAGTTAGTAGTTTTATAACTACTAATACTCCATTTACTTCTTCACGATATCTTACTTATTGTGCTATGTCTTCAACCGGTCAATACCAAGTAATCTTACAAAATTACGGAACTACCTTCCCAAATAATAATGTTTTTATATCTAACAACTATGGTAATACATTTACGTATACATTAAATAATAATACTTCAGGTAGTACCACATTTTTATATGCTGCGATTTCATCGAACGGACAATATATTACTGTTGTTGGTTCTTCTGGTATTTATAATTCGAATAGTTTTGGTCAAAAAAATACTTGGACTACAAATACTACAATTACAAATGTAAAATGTGTTACAATGTCGGCTAATGGACAATATCAATACTGTGGTACTTCAACATATGTTTATTTTTCTAATAATTATGGAATATCTTGGACATCATTGAATGCACCATATAATATAAATTGGGCAAGTATATCGGTTACTTCGAATGGTCAGTATGTAGTTGCTGCACAAAATGTTGGAAATGTTTATACTTCCAATAATTTTGGTGGATCGTGGACCCTTTCAAATGCGGGATCCTATAATTGGAACTGTGTTGTTATATCATCTAATAGTGAATATATTACTGCGTGTCAATCCAATTATACTTCAACAAGTACAGGGTATATTTATAACTCTATTACACCTTATTCTAATATATCAGTAAGTAATGTAGTTTGTTGTTATAATGATGCTTCGTTTAATAACCGTCTTTTTGTAGGAAATATTGCGAATATTGGTGGTAATATTAATGTTATTGGTTTAACTTCTTTGGGAAATACTCTTACTGTTACGGGTGCAACTACTATAAATTCTACTCTTGGTGTTCCTAATGCATTAACTACATTACATAGTCTTACTGTTAATAATGCAACTACACTAAGTTCTACTTTTACTGTTAATGGTACAACTAATTTAAATAGTACAGTTAATATGTTAGGTGGTACAGTTACTATAGGAAATTCAACTGATAATCAAAACTTTGTAGTAAATGGAACTGGAAATATTACTAGTACTCTTATTGTTACTGGTGTTACCACAATGAGCAGTAATGCCACAGTTGCTGGCACTCTCGATGTTACTGGTGCATCCACGTTTTCATCTACGGTTGGTGTTACGGGACAGTGCACTGCTGCTTCTTTTAATGCTAATTCCGATTATAGAATTAAAGAAAATATTAGAGATTTAAATGAAAATTTTACTATAGATACTATTCGACCTGTAGAATATAATATGAAAGATTCTAATGAAAAATCTATCGGTGTTATTGCTCACGAACTTCAAGAATTCTATCCTTTTTTGGTCAATGGACAAAAAGATGGTGATATAATGCAATCAGTAAATTATATTGGTATTATACCTCTATTAATTAATGAAGTTAAACTTTTGAAAAAGGAAATGAAAGTTCTCAAAACAGCTGTTCACGATTTATTAGACTAGAATTTCATTCGATAATTACGATATATCATTATTGAAATCGAATAAATATATATATAAATTATTTACCTAATTTACAATTACACACGTAACGTAATGTTTTTACACTATTTAACTGATAAATACATCCATTCTTTTGCCATTTTGCATTCTTTTTTTGAAAATAATTTAATGGTTGAGGGGTTGGTGTAAAATAAACAGAAGGTAATGGTGTACGATTTAATCGCTTGTTTGTATTAATACATTCATAAGTAGTTGGGCAATTTGCTGGTCTTTTTTCCATTCCAAATACAATTTGTTCTCCAATAGGTGTTAGTAAATTGTAAACAACACTGCTACTTTTTATTGTATTTTCTAACACATACTCTTTATAGTCTAAATAATTTGTCGAAGTCATAACAGGTAATTGATTTTTGCTTGCATCCAATTGTAATTGCACAGAAATACGTCTATATTTAATATAATCGCTCTGGGACATTATTATTTATATTATTTTATTTTATATATAATAATATATTCATACGTTGGAGAACGAAATTTGAAAATATCAAGAGGATGGACGTGGTTTATATAATTGTTCACATAATAGTGAAAAGGACCAATTTACATCATTTAAATCAACTATATCACCTCGATCTGTTACTAATTTAACCGACATTCTATGTATATTTACTGGACCAAAATAAAGTCTTTCTTGGTTTTGTAATGTTCCGCCAAACTCTACATAAGATGATCCTGGTTGTTGTCCTGATACCTTCATAGGAATTAGTCCGAAAATATCTTGCACATAGGGTCCTGTTCCAAAATTTTTACTACTAACACCATTTGTCAAATTTGATGTTGTGCTACTCTGTTCATTAGCAATTTGTGTAATTGAGTATATCTGATTTTGCGTCAATTTTGAATAATCTGTTGTTCCTAAGTTATTATAAGTAAGTGTGTTCGTTACTGGATCACACATTATTTTTGTTTTATTAGCATATGATGGAAGAGGAATCGACTTATCGGTAGAAGTAATAGTTATCAAACCATCATTTAAATGATTTTGAGTAAAATCATCGATGCATAATAAAAAATAGTTGAATAAATTTGTGCAAACACCAGTATCACCTAAAATAGATATTCCATTTTGTTGTACAGTATATTGTGATAAATCATAAGCAGAATTTGTTCGAAATCCTAAAATCCATCCGACAGTTGAATCCCACGTAGTATTTTTTACACTAGTTGCACCAACATAACAACTTACAAAACTAATTGTATCATAAAAAACCAAATTATAATCTTTTGATTTATAGATCAAATTAATGTTTGATTTCATTTGAACATATGTTATTCCGTCTGTCGTGGTTGTTGTGCTAAAAAATGTTCCTGCAGCATTTGTTTCTGCTAATAAACTATTAATGGTTTTTATCAAACCATCTCTCGAATATAATATTTCACTGCCATTTGAATATACTGGTATAGTTATTGTAACATTATTTGATATTGTACCATCTTCATACGCAATAAATGTCAATATATTATTTACGTTATTTTTTAATTGAATATTAATTGTTTTAACTACTGTAGTACCCTGTACAATTGCTTGGTTTATAGTAGGTTTTAATATTATTGAAAAATTATTATCATTATTAATTAATCCGTAAGAAATATCTACAAAACTCGGATCAATAAAAAAATTGGCTTTCCAAGTTTCATAGAAACCAGTAGAATCCGTATAATTTTGAAATTCTATTGAATAATCTGTATTTGTTATTGATTTATTAAAAACTAAATTCAATGTAGAATCTACTGTTATATTATTTGGATCTGTTTGATTTAAACTTAGTAATATCTTCGATCCAGATAAAACATAGCTTCCATTTCGATCTGTGTAAGACTCGAACAATGATATTATATTTGACTGTAAATTTGATAAACTTGTACTAATTATATCTTTTCCTGTATTATTAAAAACCGTATAACTAATATCAAATTCATTACCAAAAACACTATCCGGACTTGAAAAACGTGGATATATTTTTAATATTGCTGTTCCATCGGGAATAGAATATGATGACAGGTACGATGAATTCGATGTCAAATTTGTCATAGGTAAATATGTGTCATTATAAACTACATTTATACTGAAATCATAAGGTAATAAATTAGTTCCTAAGTTCACCGGTATATTTTTGTAAGTATATGTTTTTCCAATAAATGTAATGTTTCCATTATTCGCAATATTGTAAGAACTATCTGATGATGATGGTGTATTGATATTTAATGATGATGCATCAATTAAAAAACTAGAATATCCGTCTGAAAAAATATTTATATTATTTCCGGTTAATATTATTTGTGAAGAATTATTAATTATACTATTTGTAGTAATACTACTGGTTGGATTTAAATTAAATCCTACATAATTAATAGCTGACCAGGTTGTCGAACCATTGGTATTCGTAGTATGACTTATTGTATTTCCTGGTAAAACAAATTCATTATCATAAATATTATAAATTATACTTGAAATATCTAACAAGGTGTTTGCTGCATTTAATGGTGTAACTAGATTTATCTCATCACTTCCAGAAGAAAACGTATTTCCAGGAATGGTTATATTATTACCTTTTATCGTAACAGAATTACCAGGAATATAAAAATCGGTTCCTGGTAATGTAAACGTAGATTGATTTATGTTGAAATTGCTTGATTGAACATAGAGACGTTTCGAATTTATATTCCAATTCGAATTTATACTATTTACAGTTAATAAATTTCCATAAGCTGACCAACTATTACCACTTGTTGTATTACCATATACTTTTAAACTTTCACCAGAAACTGTTAGAGGATATTGTGTGGGGTTTATGGAGCATAGCGGAGTAAACCCCAGATCACAAGTAGATGTAACAGAGCTTTGCTCTGTGAAATCGACTTGTGATAAAGTATCATTATTTAATATGTTAAACAACTGTGATGATAATTTTAATGAATTATTTGGATAATCATTCGTAGAAAATGTTGTTATAAAACTGGTATTATTTGATACTGATAAATTTCCAACTAATGATAAACTGTTACTTGATAAGCTCTTTATATTACCACTTATGCTAATGGTTGATGATAAACCAGTTTTGTAATATAATTCAGAGAATATATCTTGAGAAACATTTATACTACTACCTATTGTAGTAACTGGAAAACTATAACCTGGTCTATTCCCAATTAAATATTTTATATTACTAACATTAATTAAGTTTGAGGAATTTATATTTATCGATTCTGTTGGTTCTGCAAATATATTGCCATAAATAGCTAATATATTGTTTTGTATAGATAAATTATTACCTGTCAATGTTATATTTGTAGCAGAAAGATCATAATGATTTGATTGTTTATTAGTATTACTGCAAGTAATTATAAAATTGTTATTATCTGGTGATCTTATTATACTTCCTGGTAATGTGAATAAATTATAATTATAATTAGTAGGAAAATATATATATCCTTGTCCTATTGTCCCATATTGTGTATTTAAATAATCATCAATTAAAATTGTATTACCAATTATATTAAATACATTCATATTTATATTAAAAATATTGCTTATTCCTATTGCTTTTAAATACATATTGGTACCTTTAATTGCGTCTATATACCCCGAATTTATTGTATGACTAGTAGTAGTATTATTACTATCAGTTATTTGAATAGTATTCGGAGATGAAAAATTTATTACTCCTGTACCAGCACTAAAATAATTAGTACCATTATAATTATTTCCATCTATATTAACAGTATTCGTATTTGCAAAAAATGATATTTCATTTCCAGATAATTCCCAACTATTATTATAAATCGTTGGATTAATTGAAGAATTAATGTACGGATATTGTAACAAATTTGATTTAAATATTAAATTATTTGTGTTATTGTTAATAATAACACTACTAATATCTATTGTAAAACTATTTCCTTGATAATCCTTACCATTTGATACTATATAAATTAAATCAGACGAACTAATAATACAATTAGAAATATCAACTTGCATACCATCAGTAACAGAATTTATTTGAACTGCATTCGAATAAACTAATCCAGATACATCTAATGATATAACATTATTTTGTCTATAATTTAAAGCCAATGTATTTAAATTTGTTCCATTATTAGGAATTGTTATATTATTACCCTTGAATTTTATATCATTACTAGAAATACTATTAATAGAATAGTTATAATTTAAATAACCTGTAGATTGTATTGTTGAATCAGTAGAGCTTGTTAGACTACCTGATGTAAAACCACCGCTAGATTGCAAATTAGTTGTTGTTGATGTTTGTAATTGTGATGTGTCTACATTTTGGTATAGATTAGGATTAAACGTTGTTAATGAATTACAAGAAACATCCCAATTACTTCCGTTTATTTCCATACCGGTACCTATAACATTCATTGTGTCACCATAAACTATTATATCGTCTTTCAATAAATTCAAACTTTGGTTATAGTTTAAAACAAAATATTTACTATTTATTGTTGCATTACCTTGAACAGTAAATTGACTGCTATCTAATGATAATATATTACCAATGATAGAATATTGGCTATTTGTAATTTGTAATGGACTATAATTGGAAGGTGGATAAGTACTTGTTATTGATAATATAGTTCCGTTAATAGTTATACCATATTCTGTTGGTAATGAAACGTTCAAAGGATTTATTGTAATTGTAGTTCCATCATAATTAATTATTGTTCCTGTTATGGAATATATATTTCCTGATATAATTGTATTATTTCCTATTGCTGAAAAATTATTGTTATTTATACTTGTTCCTGAAAATGATGTATTTCCAGAAATATTTAAATTAGAACCTGCAAGTATTATTTTTGAATTATTAAAATTTAGAGAATTACTACTATTAAACAATAATGGAGAACTTTGTGTAGCATTTACTGCAAAATTTTTGGTAGTAATAGTATAAATATTGTTTTTAACAGTATAAGAAGTACCTACTGTTTTCCAAATATTATTATAATATAAATTCAAATTGTTAATATTCGATCCATAAATATTAAAATAATTACCAGATAGTTCTATAAAATCTCCTGATAAAGTCAATGTATTTGCATTTATAGAATTATTATTTGTAATATTAAAATTCATATCTGTTATATTCCAACTGGTATCATTTGTTATAAAAGTATCTCCAGTTACTGTCCAGTTATTGTATGTATCAATAGTCCAGCTATTACCATTTACCGTCCAGTTATTACCATTTACTATTAAATTTGGGCTATTTACACTGAAATTATTATCATTAAAATAAATACTTGTTAATGGATTAGGAACATTAATATAATTATTATTAAGTGTTAGATTTGTTTGAGGAATAGAAAACCCTGAACTAGATACATCAATTACATTAGATGGTATACCTATTCTATTCAATGGAACTTCAAACGTTTTTGCAGTTACTATATATGTAGTTTCTGTAACAACATAGGTTCTCCCTTCCAAATTCCATTTATTATTTATATTAATATAATCATTATCATTCTTTTGCAAATAAATATTTCCTAAGTAAAAATTTTCATTTATATTATCATAATATGTTTGATTACCAAATGTTCTCCCTGAAACATCAAATAATATTTTTACATCTACTTGATTTAAATCAACTTTCGGCATTGTACCAGTTAAAACAGTAAAACTATTGTTATTGATATACCCAGTTATTGGTATAGTATCATTTTGAGTGACCAATTGAGTCCCTCCAAAATCATCTCCTAAGTAAAGAGAATTATATAAAAATGTGTTAGTTAAATCAAGTCTATACATTGTTTCAACAAATGTTTTATTTATTTTTAAAAATAAATTGAATATATCATTATCGTCAACATAACAATAAGTATAATTTGGTGTATATTTTGAACTATATACATATTTGTAGGTGGTTGATGGTGGTCCTCCTATAAAATAATTTGTATTGGTGGTATTTACTATACTTGTATTTATTGCGGTTAAATATTGTTCTATTGTGTATGGTTTATTACCCGACGACTGTACAGGTATTTGTATATTATTTAACGGAGATACAAAATAATCTGAGCTGCAAGTTAATAAAATTTGAGGGGTACCTACAATAGTATAATTAATTGTTTGAGGTATTGCTGCAGTTTCTGCAACTACCGTATTTATCTCATTAGATATACCTGTAAATCTAAAACAAGATGTATTAGTCGTCCAAATGTTTGTTTCATTTGGAAATTGTACAAATATTTTCGAATTTGATAAATTATTTGTTGTATATCGGTTTGGTTTTATTTTTAATTGATAATATGCATTTCCATAATTCGCATTTGATAAATCTGTTATTTTAAAAAGTTTAATGTACGACTCATTTGATAAATAAGAACAAGAGTGTATTTGATTACTCAAATCAGTTAATATATCGTTTCTACTATAATAAATATTAGGATCTGGTATTAATGATAATGTTATTCTAAAATTTAGATCTACAGTGCTATTACCATTATAATTATCTACCGTATTGCTGTTCGAATTATATTTGCTTATATATTTTATTATTGTGAAATAATTATTAGTTTCTGTTAAAACAAAATTTTTACCTGGTTGTGAATAAAAATTGCTATTATAATCTGTTGGAAGCGTAAAGCTTGAATTTATTGTGTTTAATTGATATGTTTGATTGTTAAAACCCAAAAATGATGGTATACTTTGGTTCCTTGATGTATCATAATCATTCGGTGATGTAAGATTTTCAAATTCTAAATAATAACTATTTTCACTGAATTGTTTTGTTATATCAATATTAATATTTGCTAATGAAGTATTTTGATTATAACTTATATTTGTATAACCAAAACTTACATCAGAATAAACAGATCGTTTATTTATTAAACTACTGTTAATTGCAGCAACTAAATCTTGTGCATTATAATTTCCAGATGAAATATCAAAAATCATATATTGGTTTTCATTGTTCAATAATCCGGGCACATTTCCTTTAAAATAAAAAAAATTGCTTCCAAAACTCTTACTTATTGTGTACCAAGTATATGGTATTTGAACCGAATAAAGTTTTAAAGAAACAACGTCTTTTAATGGTGAAGACAAATTAAATGAAAAATTTGTAGGCATGCTTCTTTTATCATCTCTGTACTGGCTGTCAATGCTAATAATTCTCTTTATTGTTTGATTTAATAATGGATTTAATTGATCAGGTGCATAATCAAGTGGTTTTATAAAACCTATATTTTGTTTTTCTTGTGTATTTATTGTTGCTAACGTAGGATCTATTTGCAAAGACGTTGTTGTTACCGCTTGATTTCCTAATTGTGTTGTATCTATAATTTCTGCTTTTGCATTATCAAATGGTTTCATATTATCAAACCCTTCAGAAATATCTATTCTAATATTTTCATTTATCTCTTCTTCGTCTTCTTCATCTTCTTCATTCTCAAAAAAATGATTATATATATCTGTAAAAAATTTTGCTAATTGGTCTCCTGATTTATTCTGCATATTATTGTATTTTTTTATCATAAAAATGATCTTTGCTTCAAGTTCTCTATCAGTTGGACTATTTAAATCTAATAAGTCATATAGTTCATTGTCACTATAACTATAGACATCATATATGTTTTCTTTTTTCTTATTATTCATAGAAAAATTAATACTATTATAAACGTATACAACATTTTTATATGTTTTTATACACTGGTTATTATTCGCTTTTTGAACATCTCACTAATGAATTGTACTAAATCAATCCGTTTACTGCAGCGGTAAAGCATTTCTACAGGAAATAATTGTAATCCATTACCTCGTTTCATATGTTTGTTTCCTGTAAAACAAAGTATATCGAATACTTTCATAATTCGATCTTCTTCCTCGCTCATATCGTCTCTATCTATTCTTTGTTTCCCTATGAAAACATATCGATTATAATTACCATTACTATAGACAGTATATCTATTTATATGAGGATGATTTCTTACCATTCCTATGCCAATAATTTTATTTTTATCATTATTCATTTCTAATATAAATAATACAGTATCTATAGGCACTGATTCTGTTATTTGACTAGGAGAACAATATATACAGTTTATACCCGAATGCGTTAATCTATAATATTTATTTTCATTCCAAGTCGTGTCATTAAACCTAGTTGTTAGCAAGAAATGACGTAAATTTTTTTTATAATCTAATACGTACTGTCGCATTATTTTTTTTTTTTCCTTTACAATCATCATCTCATACTCCATATTCATTTTTTCGCATTTTGTTACATACGGTTTCAATCTTTGATCTCCACCGTAGGTCTCACCGACTTCGGATTGAAATCCTCCGTCTCTGCGAAGCGTGAGACTAACTTCGTCCTTACTGACTGTGTCGTCAATACTAGACCTGTATCCTACGTCGTTGAGACTAGTTTTCATTATTATCTATTTTAAATTTAATAGATAATTAGGAGTTTTCAATCAATTTTTTACAATATTTGTGAATTATTAAATAATAATGTATTTCAATGAACAATAATTTTTCAGATAAAAGTAATAACTTTTTAACATCTAGTTCCGTAAATGAAGGTTTTGCCAAGGAATCCCTCAGAGCACCGAAGGTGCTCAAGGTTGAAGACCTTCGGTCTTCTGACCGTAGGGATTCCTGGTTGGGTTCCGAAGGAACCCCGACAAAGCCGCCAGGCGGTTCATTATCGGCGGATGATGAATATAATAAGAGTAAAGATTATGATTTGGAAAATAATTTCATTTATAATCTTAGCAACAGCTTACCCGAAGGGTGCGGAGTGCCCGTAAAACCTTCAGAAGATAGAAAAGCGTCCTTTAAGGTTGATAAAACTTTTGGTTCTCTTTCCCAACATTTTGAAGCGATAACGGCAATTGAAGCTTCGTTTCAGGCACCGTTAGGTAAAGGGGATCAAAGCCTCCAACAACTAACTCTTAAGAGTGAAGGTTTTTCTACGCCACTGCGTGGCTCCGAAAAACCTAGATCATTCATAGATGTAACTGAGATTCGCTCAGTGAAATCGACGAATGATGAATTGCTACCGGAGAACTTTGGAGATTTAAATAAACGACAAAATAGCACGGAACACAATGCAAAACCTATATTATCCTTAGATCATTTACATAGAGTATTATCTAATGATGATATAGGAATTTATGAAAAAAATATATATCCATCTACATCATCACCAAAAGAATCAGTAGGGTCTTCTGATTCTGATCTTATATTTAATATTAATTTAAATTCGAATAACTATAGTATTAAAGATATTGATGGAGAACAAAGTTTGAATGATTATACTAATTCAAGCTTTTATATTAAAAATAGTAATAAACAAGATATGTGGTTTAATATAACAGATTTATCATTTCATAGTAATTATGTTTTAAATTATAGTCCTGTAAATAGCTGTAATAATAGTGATTTAGAATCAAATATTGATGATAATAAAAGAAAATATTATGGTCAAGTTCCTGAAATACATAACGATAAATATATAGAGAACCGAAGATTATCAAAGGAATTAGGTAAGAATAATAAAACATATAACCCTGCAAATGAATTATATGGTGATTCGAATAACCTACAATCATCTGAGAAATTTGGTAGTTTTTCATCGAATACATCAGGTTATTCTTCAGAAAATAGTATTGATAAAGTATTATTAAATCAAGATGAAAATAGACGAACTTCTATATTGTTGCAATCCATATCCGGTTTTCAGAAGGAACATAAAAAAGAATCCATTATTAGAGAAAATTCAGTTACAAAATTATCGAAAAATAAATATAAAAAATTATCTTATAAAGATGTTGAAAAATTTATCAATAAATATTACGATGTTCAAGTAGATAATAAGTATTCTAGTGAGCTCGATATATTAACTACATTTGTTAATGGTCAGAAAAACCTATATATTCAGTCAAAATATGTAACACAATATAAACTAAATTTATTAACATTTCCTTCTATTTTTGTTACTGCTGCAGTTACTATGTTGGCCCCATTTATTGAATGTCAAACTTGGAGTGGTGGTGTTATTTCTGGGCTCAATGCTATTCTATTATTACTTATATCACTAACAAATTATTTAAAATATGAGACATCTATAGAAGCATACATACAAAACGCGAAACAATATGATAAAATAGAAACTAGTCTTGAAATGGCAAATAATAAGCTTTTATTTTTAAAAAATGATGGAGATAAAAATATATTGATTCTTAATAAAATTAAAGAAATAGAAAAAAAAATTGGTGAAATTAAACAATCAAATGTTGCTATTATACCGGAAGAAATAAAATATCTTTTTCCAATAATTTGTAATATTAATATTTTTTCATTTATTAAAAAAATAGAATTAAATAAAAAAATGCTTATCAATAAATTGAAGGATATTAAAAATGAAATAAGATTTATTATTTTTAAATGGGATAATGAAAATTTTATGACTGATAATATTATAATAGGTCAGAAAAGATTATCCGAAATTAAAAATATGGAACTATTAAAAGAAAAAAATCGTTTACAATTTTTATATGAAATTAAAAATAAAACTAAAAATGAAATAATAGAACTTTCAAATTCATATTCGTATATAGATACCATTTTTTCAAAAGAAATAAAAATTGCTGACTCTAAAAAAAACAGTTGTTATTTTTATTTTTTTAATAAAAAAACTAATAATTCCTATTTAAAAACAAATAATCAAGTTATTGATAAATATTTTAATTTTATACTCTCTGAAGAAAACGCGTAGTTATAGCGTTTACTAGATCATCACTAGATTTTTCCTGTGGAAAAATCTATGGACGATGGGTCGTAGTAACAATTTTCCAATACCAAGGCATATCATAAACTAAATTTATGCTATTATTTTTTTTTAGTGTATCTTGTAGTTTATTAGCTATTTCATTGTTTTGCCAAGTTATTTTAAAAAGAATTCGTTTGTGCGTTGAATCGTTTTTTAATGGGATTTCAGTTAACTTTTCTATCTTTCCCGCTTTAAGATTACATAATTTTTTTAATATGTAATCTTTACTTATTGTTGCATCTATTCTTGGTATACAAAGATTCATTATTATTGCTTTTATTTCAATTATAAATTATTAATATTCTTTTTCAATTTTATATAACTATATATTCAAGTTTGTAAAAAGTATAAATAATTAATAACTACAGCTTATATTATGTCTTTAAATAAATCATATTCATTAATAGATAATAAAGGTGTACCATTGGATATTAAAATTGATTCATTAATTAACAAAAATAATGGGTTTTTTATAGAACTAGGTGCTAATGATGGATTAAATCAAAGTAATACAGCTAGATTTGAATTTTTAAAAAATTGGACAGGTATTTTAATAGAACCTTCTTTTGAAAAATATATTCAATGTATTAAAAATAGACCAAATAGTATTACTTTAAATTTTGCTTGTGTTGATAATGATTATAACAGTGAATTTATTTTAGGTGATTTTAATGGACACCTTATGTCGTCTGTAGACGGAAAACGATTAAATAATAATAATTTAGTTAAAGTGAAAGCAACAACGTTAGAAATTATTTTAGATAAATACAAAGATTCTGGTGTTGAAATTGATCTATTATCATTAGATACTGAAGGGTATGAATTAAATATATTAAAGGGTTTAAATCTCAAAAAATATAGACCTCGCTTTTTACTTATAGAAATTTATAATTTTGATTATGATAATATTTTAAAATATTTACACGATAATCAATACAAATTATATTCTAATTTTTCTAATTATAATAAAACAGATAACCCTGGTTGGGATGGAACTCATAATGATTTTTTATTTGTAAGAAATTAATTAATTTTAGTTTGCATACCATTGAAACTCCCTTGATCAAAAAAAGATGGGATTGACCAATATAATTTTATATCATTCGGATACTTTTCAAGAATATAATTCATATAATGATCATATGGTATCATATAATCAGTATCATTCTCTATTAAATTTAAATATTTAACTATACCAGAATATGACATTATAAAACTATCTGTACAACGAGTTACTCTTTTATGAATCATACGAAACATATCTGTTTTACTTGTAAAATCTTCATTAAAATAACCATCAAACATCATATATGTATATGGTGTCCCGATATTAATTATGTCCCATTTTTCTTTATAATTATCTAACATAGTTAATAACCCGTTAAAATAATTCATATTTTCGTTTGGAATAACATCGCTTTCACATATCAGAAAATAACCGTCTTTATAGTTTTTAAGAATATCTTTCAGAACAGAGAGATGATTATAAAATAAAGAAATTTCAGCTTTCCTTCTTGTAGACTCTAATACCGAATGCATTTTTTCTAACTGTATTTTGTCAGTTAAAAATTCTTTATTTACTGTCGTTTTATAGCTAGGACAATGCAATGTTACATTTTGAGACGATAGCCCTAATATATTTTTGAAAATATTCAATATATGATTGTACCTGTCCTCTTCGAATATTTTTGATGTGATCACATAAGTTTGTTTTATTAATTGATATTTTCGTTTAAAAATCGTGTTTTTAACATCTTCTGCAATGTTGTCCAAAGTTCTCGATAACTTATTATTTAAAAGTATTTTAGAATTAACTTTATTCATATATTTATCTGAATTATTCATCAACAATTTTATGTTTTCAATCGTTATATTTATTGTATCATCTTCCATATTTTCTACATTTATAAACCTATCTGTATTAAAATAATCTCCAACGAAATCTGATCCCCAATATATTGGTATATTCCCAGATAAAAATCCGTGGGTTATTTTCTCTGTCAAATAAGTATCATCTTTTGAATTATCCATCGACACAATAAATTTGTATTTTGAAACAAAATCGTGGAATTCAGCTTTATTATAACCAGCTGATATTCTAGGAATATTATTCTTATAATTTCCAGCATAATCTACTTTAAAATGTTTATCCAATCTATCAAAAAATGTATTTCTATCTGCAGCACCCGGATTTGAAACAATAACACAAATATCTTTTTCAGGTATGTTTTTTATTAGAATTGGGTTCTCTAATTTATCGATAAAATTATTGCAATGAATATATGGTATAAACAATGGAACATTTACTATATTTTTATGATTTCGTTCTCCACATAATACACAACTGTATTCTGATAAGGTTTCTAATCTTTCGTTTGAACAAAAATGATAAACACGCTGCCTAGATTCACCGGAAAAACAAAAGCTATATTTCCATTTTTTATATCTTAAATATGTATTTGAACTGAATACACTTTCTAATAAAATATCACTGTCATCTGGTGTTCCGATAGTACATTCTTCGTTAAAAACTTTGCTTAATAATGACAGAAAAAAATCAATATGAACAGGATCGGTTTTTTCTAGAAAACCTGCCCAGAAACCATACGTAAATACCTTCATAAATATTATGATATAAACATTTTATATTTTTATATAAATATAAATATAAATATACTAATGGGAGAACGATGTGTTGTTCTTGTTTCTAATTCCAACTATTTTCAAAAAGCATTAACTACTATTTATATGTTAAGAACAATTGGTAATTATTCGGGGAGCATTGTTTTAATTACCGACAATAATTCTATTCTTCATAATAGTGATCATAATATAATCAAATCATTATCAGTTACTATAAAAACGTTTGAAAATATTGATTTGTCTTACGTACTTGTGAAGATAAACGGTACCCCTTTTAAACAAACAATCGATCGCCGAGAACTTACCAAGACATTTCAATGGCATAAACTTCATATTTTTGATACATTTTTTAAACAGTGGAAATACATTCTTTATATTGATGCAGGAATGAACATTTATAAAGAGGTCGAGCCCTTCTGGGATATCATCCAAAATTATGATAATAATGTTTTGTTAGCACATTCTGATACTTACCCCGAATTTAAAAATAATTATAAAAATCAATTTGAACAACTTTCCTATCCAGAAATTTTTCAAGAGTTGGAGAACCTTGTAGATTTATCTTGTGATAATTTTCAAACAACTATGCTCTTATTTAACAGCGATATTATTAAAGAATCTACCAAAAACGATTTAATATTTTATATGAATAAATTTCCAATTTCTAAAACCAATGAACAAGGCATTATGAACGTTTATTTTAATGGAATTATGAAGATTTGGGAACCCTTGCCGACTTACTGGGACAATACATTTACTTATGACTTTTGGAATAGAGGTACATTTCAACCCACCAAGTATATTATGACCAAGTATACAAGATAGTTCCATAGACGTAGCCCGCAAGGGCGAAGTTGATGGAACATACGGCGAGTTGGCTTCGCCTGAGCAAGTGAAGCCGTATAATATTTATTTTATAAATATTTCATCAAATTTTTTCATTACTATTTCGGGAGTATAATTTATATATGCGTTCCAATCTTTCGTTTTTGCATCCTCTTTATCAAAATTTAAAATGAGATTTTTTAACGTGGAATTATCATAATAAATACCTTTATCACCTATTATTTTACAATGTGCATTTAAACAAGCCCTAGTATAAAATACTGGTTTATTATTTATACAAAATTCAGCAATAGCTAGACCAAATGTTTCTCCCATTTCACGTGCCCATAGCATAGCATCGCAAGTATTGATAAACTCTACTATTTTATCTCTTGGAAGAAGTGATATATGAATAATATTTGGTAATTCAGGGCAAAAACGATTTGTATTTAAAAAAACAAAATAAATATTTGGATTACTTTGAGCAATTTCAAAAACTATATTTCTTACGTATTGAATATTAAATTGGCATTTTCCACCGTGTCTACCAAATACAGTTGCTCCTTCAGGAATATTTAATTCTTTTCTCATATTCTTTCCATTATTCGGCATATTTATCATATGTGGAACTACTGGATACTTATTATCTTCATTACCATCTATGTAATCTGATACAGCTGCATAAACATCTCCATGAGGTTGGTTAGTATTAAAAACACAATGAACTACTGTTTTAATTACTTTACTTACTTGTCCTTCATTACACCCACCTTTAATTATATATAAAATATCACAGTTTGTTTTTAATAATATATCATCAACTTTTGACCAATTATCAACTCCGTACACCTCAAACTCTTTTTTAATTTCATCTACGATAGTTTGAACGCTATCTGTTCGTGTTGTATTATACATTATAATTGATTCATTTCCTAACATATATTTATTAAAATATGCATAATCATAAAGAGCAACAGTTGTTCCACATTCACAAAGACAATTATCCCAAAAAGCTATTTTTACCATAATAATATAAAAAAAAATAATTATTTATATTATTTACATTATGTTATACTTTACTAATAATATAAGTGGAGGTGGTATAGGTAATCAAATGCAACAAATCATTGGTATCATTGCTTTGGCAAGAAAGTATGATATTGAATATCTTTATAATTCAATAAAAAAAATAGACCATATCGATGATAATAATTATATTAATACTGTTGAAGACTATTTTCAAATAAATACTTTATTTAATTCTATTGATAGTATCAATTTTGATGAAAAAATTTTTATGAAGGATCATTTGACAATATCGGATATAGATAACTATAAAAATTGTGATAAGAATATTTTATTTATTATTGATCACGTATATTTTATCATAGATCCTATTTTTCGTCACGTTTTTTACAATAATAATTATAATTTATCATACAATGATGAACTATGGAAACAAATTAATACTTACGAATACGCTATGGATATTCTAAAAAATTGTAAAAAGTTTATAGATTTACCTGAATATAATAATGATAAAACAAATGTTGCTATTCATATCAGACGAGGTGATGTTAATTTTAAACAAAACTCTGATAGATTTGTACCTCTAGAAAAATATTATGCAATCATTGAGAACCTTAATAATCAACATAATAATGCAGTTTTTTATATTTTTACTGAAATTACCAACGATAAACAAGAATTTGATTTATTTATTAAAACAATTTCTGAAAAAGGAATTCATATTAAAATAATGGCTGATTTAGATCTACTTACTACTATTGAATATATGATTAAAGCTGATGTTCTTGTTATGAGTAAAAGTGCTCTTTCTTATCTTGCAGCTCTTTATAATAATAATAAAGTATTATACATAAATTTTTGGCATAATAAATTATCTCATTGGGAAACTATCTCTATATATTAATCTATATTCTGGTTTAGTGTTCCCTAACTAAATAAGAAACCGAATTATACCATACGGCTCTGAACTTCGTTCTACACCGTATGTTCCATAAACGTCGCTCTTACGAGCTGCGTCTCTGGAACTAGAATAGAGTTTATTTTTTATATATATATATCGCTATTAACATTATTATTTGATCATAAAACATATTATTTAATTCTTCTTCATTATTTAATGAAAAATATTTGTTCATATCTTCTTTTTCATAAATTTCTGATATATTTTTTTTTAATCCTACAATACATTTTTTATCATCAATAATATTAAAATCGTAAGAATAATCTACAAAATATTTATATAATTTATCAAAAATAATTTTTTTATTAATTGTCAAATAACATTGTAGTTCACCACTAACATCTTTATAAAAATGTATTATTATATCACTATTGTCTTTTTGACTTTTTATATACATTTCATAGTCAGCATTCCTAATTTCCATTTGTTTTAAAATATATTCTTTGCTATGTTTTCTTTCAATAATATCTCTATTTATCTTCCATTCTTTTATTAATTCACGGTCTGTATCCATAAAGATTTTTATATCAATAATTTTATTTAAATCTTCCAAATAAAGTGTATGTAATCCACAAATTATTATATTTTGTTTTGATTCTATTTTTTCTTCTTTTGTAAACTTACCGGTTAAGTGATCATAATCAACTTGATATATTTCATTTCCTAATTTTAAGTTATAAATATCGTCTGACATTAACTCTAATTTATTAGAATATGGATTTAAATGCGTATAATTTTTATAATTCTCATTACCTCTTTCCCATTTATGGTAACGGTCTGTCTCAAATTTTAACACTTTATCTTTATTAAACAAATTTAATATTTTATTTGATATTGTTGTTTTACCTGAACCCGAATCACCTGAAATTGCTATTAAATTACAATTTGATAATAATAATTTATATTCTATTTCTATCAAACTATAACAAATATTATTATCATTCAAAAAATTATACAAAATTATATCACAATAATTATTATCTCTATTTTTTGCATAATCGTAAAAATCATAAAATTTTATTAATTTTTTAAAATTCTTTGTTACTATTATGTTGTCATTTACTCTACCATCTACACTTTTTGAGAATTTATTTTTACATATTTTCGAAAAATATATATCATCATTATTAATATCACATAAAAAATTTATATTTTCGATGTAAAAATCACTTCTTAATACTACATATAAGTCATAATTATTATCTATAATTTTCAAACCAATTGAAATTTTTTTAATATAATTCAATGAGTTTCTATATTCGTTGTTATCTTTGTCTCTTGATAAAATTATATTAATAATATTATTATCATCATTAATAATATCAAAAATATTATTATCATTTATAAATTCATTATCGTAATAATCTTTGGTTGATGACGTTGATATATATAAATCCATATCATAACCAAAAAATTTATTTTTAATATTTTGTATTACTATATCATAAGAACGTGGTAAACCGCATAATAAAAAACATATTTTCATTTTTATAAATAGTATAATTATAATATTATACTATTTATTTGTTGAAATATTCTGACCAATAATTATATGTTTTATAATCATTTGGAGTACCCCAACATAAATAATTTGAAACATTAAATATTCTGCATTTATAGCCCATATTTATTAAAGGCTCAATCATATTGTCTACATAAAATTCACCATTTGTTCTATTATTATTATTATAAATATGTTCAAGCCCTTCTTTAAAATATTTTCCTTTCTTAAAAAGCATTGTCCCTATAATTGCATATTTATTTTCACAATCGTCAAACGGCTTTTTTATTGAAACACGATTTATCTTACCACTTTCATCTACATCTAACCAAGCATACATATGTGGATATAACTTACTTGTTGGATTATTTGAAAATGACCAGATAATTATATCTGTTTCATCGTCATTTAATAATTCATCATATTTGCATACATCGTAATAAACACCATTGTCACAAGCCGAAATCATAATCGGATTATCTAAATTTATATCACATTGTTTTAATGCTATATCACTAGTGCAAGCTTGACCTTCTGTTATGAAATCTATGCTAATAATACTTGAATTTTCAAATTTGTTTGTTATTGTTTTTTCTATATTATATTTGCTAAGATGTTCACTTTGACATATAAAAATTTTTTTACTAGTTTTGGGTAAGCATTCAACAGCTTTTATTATCATCGGATCGTCTTCAATTTCTAATAGTGGTTTTGGAATTTCGTAGCCTACATTAAAAAATCGACTTCCTGCACCAGCCATTGGTAATATTAATGTCGTATTTTTTGTATCAATCCTATTTTTTTCATAAAATTTTTTGTCTCTATTTAAAAAATAATTAGACCATAAAAGATACTCTTCCAAATCTTTTGGAGTTCCCCATTGCAACATTTTTTCTATTTCAAATATTCGTATTTTTAAATTATCTTTTTTTAATAAATTATATACCAAACTTACATAAAATTCATTATTTATTGAAATATTATCATTTATTAGCTCTTGAAAATATTTTTTTACTATATTTCCTGATTTAAAATAATAGGTCCCGTTTGACGCATATTCTTCCATTTTGTTGTCAGTAAACGATTGTTTTTCTTTTATTTCTAACATCCACTTATCATCTTCTTTTAAAAATGCATAATTGTCTGATCCCAGAATATGCGGATGAAATCCTTTATAACACGCTATCGCACCGTCAGCATTTGTTAATAAAATATCGTCTTTAAATTTATTATAATTCCATTTTGTTCCGTAGTCGCAATATGAAATTATGACTTCTTCGTCATCCTTTATGAACTCTTTTGCTTGTAAAACGGCATCTACAGGTCCTTTTCTATTATTTACACTTACTTCTACTATTCTACAATTTGGTCGTATCCTATTTAAAATGGTTCTCATATTACTATTTTTTAAATGTTCGTCGTTACATATAAACGTCACGTTTTCTTCACCTGGAAAAAGTTCTACAACGTGTTGTATTATTGGTTTACCTTCGACAATTATTAACGGCTTTGGATCTTTGTATTCCGCATCTATAAATCTCTTTCCGATTCCTGATAACGGAATTATTATATGCATTGTGTATATTATAATTATAAGTATTTAAATATAAATTTTTGATAATAGTATATTAGTAATGGATAATAGTCTTTTTGAAATATGCAATTCCAATATTAAAAACTGTCCTAGTGATAATGTTTACAAATCATTCAATGAATTCATATTTTCTAACGATATTAAATTATTGGGAAAACTATTATTAAGATTCTCATTTTTTGAAAAAATTAAAGATTTACCAGGCGATATAGTTGAAATTGGTGTTTTTAAAGGATCAGGTGTTGCTACTTTTTCAAAATTTATAGAAATATTTTGTACTCATTCAAATAAAAAAATAATAGGTTTTGATATATTTGATGTTGATGAATCAAAAAATGTACTTGAAAGAGATACTGTTATTGATAAAGAAAAAATGAATATTGTTTATAGTAAGGTAGATAAAAATGAATTAAGTTTAGATTCTGTTAATAACCGGTTAAATAATATGAATTTAAGTTCTAATTTTTTACTTGTTAATGGAGATGTAGAAATATCAATACCAATATTTTTACAAGAAAATCCTGGATTTAAAATTTCATTGCTTTATATCGATGTTGATATTCAACGCCCTACTTATTTCGCTTTAAAATATTTATGGGATAGAATTTTACCAGGTGGTATAATTTTATTCGACGAATATGAATATCATAAATTCAGCGAGTCTGTTGGTGTTGACCAATTTTTGAAAGAATTTAATATAGAATATACGATACAAAGTACTAATTTTATGGCTCCAACAGCATTTATGATCAAAAAAAATATGTAATAATATTATTTTATTATTTGCCAATTTGGCAATAATAATGGCTCGGTAAACATACTAGTATACCCACGTTTTGCATATAAAAATACTTTCTTATCCTTAAATAACCCATATTTGCTATCTAAAATATATATTAATGCACCCCAACAGGAATCTAATAAATGAAACTCTATCGAGTTCTCTAACACTTTTATATAATCAAAAAATGTATCGGATATTTTATTCAGATTTACATAACTTATTTCTTTATTTTCCAATGATCCATCTATTTCATGATGTAATATATAATTTTTTCCATATTTTTTAATAAAATTTTTATATATTTTTTCTTCAGTATCTTTGTCCCTATAAAAATTAAAATATTTTACTCTTGTAATTGGATCTATACCATATTCTTCATAAAAACTGTTAGCAAATCCTCCATTCTTTCGTTTTTCCGGTAAATCGCAACATTTATATTTATTTTTACCATCGTCACCACCGCCATGAAATAATATATCATATCTTTCAATATCGTATTCGTTAATATTATTATTTATTAATGTTTCAGAAGGGGTCGGTCCTTTTGAATAATCATAGTATATTATCTCAATGTTTTTTTTATATTTTAAATAATATTCTATTACATTATTAGCATCATATTTTAATAATAAAATTATGTTATTATATTTTTCTATGTAATAATCTATCATTGCTAAGCAATTTATTATATCAGTCCATCCTTGATGAAAATGAATTATACCGCTCTTTTCTATCATCAATAATATAATTATTAATGATATTTTTAATTTTTTATTTTCCAATTAGGTAATAATATTGGTTCAGAGAACATCTTTGTATATCCACGTTTAGAATATAAAAATACATTTTTATCTTTAAATAACCCATATTTACTATCTAAAATATATATTAATGCACCCCAGCAAGAATCTAACAAATGGAACTCTATTGAGTTCTCTAATACTTTTATATGATCTAAAAATGTATCGGATATTTTATTCAGATTTACATAACTTATTTCATTATTTTCCAATGAACCATCTATTTCATGATGTAATATATAATTTTTTCCATATTTTTTAATAAAATCTTGATATATTTTTTCTTCGGCATCTTTATCCCTATAAAAATTAAAATATTCTATTCTAACTTTTGATGGTATATCGTAACATTCGTAAAATCCATTATTTACAAACCCTCCATTAATTATTTTATCATTTGGTATGTTAGAAAATTTTCCTTTATATTTATCATTTCTGTCTGAATCTGCATTGCCGTGAAATAGTATGTCATAATTTAAATCGTTCATAAGTATATTATTTTTTTTTAATAGTTCTGGAAGAATTATGCACGAATTATCATCTAATTCAAAATATATTATTTCTATATTTTCTTTATTATAAATATAATACTCTAACAATTTTTCTGAATTTTTTTTAACTAAAATTATTATTTTTTTATATTTTTTACTCGAATAATAATCTATTAATGACATACTATTCATAACATCTGTCCAATTATGGTGAAAATATAATATACCGATCATATTATTCTTTACACCTTTTCTCATTTAAAATGCCGATTTTTTATATTGTTTATTTTTCTATGCCACTTCGTTGCTCCATAAACCCCACAGATTATGACCGCCTATTTATTTCATCTTCCATATTCTGTAGTCGTTTAATGTTTATTATTTCAACTAATTCGGTATTATTTTTTTCATATATTGTTTTGTAAGAATCTAGTACTTCAATTAATGAGTATAATTTATTAATATCATTCGCAATCAGAAACACTTTTTCATCTATTATTATAACATCACAATCAATTATGTTTTTATGTAAGTCTTCAAACCTTGAAACTGTTATTATTTTTTGTGCAAATATTGCCAAATCAGGAAAGCAATAAATTATATTTTGTAATAATCCTGACTCAAATGAAGATTCATAACGAACAACCTTGCTCATATTATTATCATTAAATAATTTGTTAATTCTACAACATACTAGTTCATAACTGTATTTATTTTCTAATTTTTCGTTGAAAAAATTAAATATATATTCATAATAATTAAATAAATCATTTACTTCATCAGACGTAATAATTATCCCGTGATTTTTTAATATATATATGTCAGTATTAATCGAGTACTTTTTATAAATTTCTACAGCTAACTCCATACCTGGCGCATAATAATCTATTATCTCATATTTATGTTTAAAATTACTCATAACATTATTATCATCGGATGATGAACAAAAAAATATATTTGATAATGTAAAATGTAAATGTATTGTATATTTTTTCATAAAAGAATGAAAATATGTTTCCATAGAAGGAGTTTTATAACCAAATATTTTTGATTGTTTAATATTATTGTTTTGGTTTTTTACCATTTCTATACATTCTTTGTTATCTACTATGCAATACCCTTCATCATATTTTATATTTCCTAATATACTACCCGATGATTTTATGAAAAGATATTTATCTAATTTTATTGATATATTTCCTCCAGGACCTTGTATATTACATATTGATTGACCAAAATATTTTGATAAAAATATAAATTTTTCGATTGTTTTAAAATATTCTTCAAAAAAAATATGTATATCTTTAAAATTATTAAATATCATTGTTTTTTCTTTACTATTAAACGAATAATTTTCGCAATCTATACATTTCAGGTGCGAAGTACTTGAATTAGTTGATGCTTCGATAGATGATGTATACCATATTGTTAACATCCCTTTTTCTATTGAAGGTAGTACATCATCGTCAAAATTGTCACCAATATATGCCAATTCATCATAAGATAAATTCATTTTTTCTTTTATGCAACTATAAATATTTATATTTGGTTTTTCTTCACCAAATTCATCGCTTGAAACAATTATGTCAATATATTTCAAAATTTTTAAAGTTGATAATTTTTCATATTGTTGTATAAAAATATTATTTGTTAAAATACCTATTTTTATATTTTTTTGTTTTAACAATTTTAATAATTTTATTACACCGTCATACAGTTTTAAATTATCTAAAAAATATTTATTGTATATTTTTAATATTTCATCTATAGATATTAATGGTATTTTTATTGATTCTACTAGTTTTTTAAAATAAATTCCTTTATTAAATTTATTGTTAGAATTATTTTCACTCTTAATTCGTTTGTTTATAATATTATAATTTTTTATAACTAATTCTTTACTTATATTATAATTTTCTGAAATATAATTAAAGGTTATCTCTAGAGCTGTTTTGTTTAGTAAATCATAATCATAAAGCGTATTATCAAAATCAAATATAATTCCTTTAATCATATTTGATTTATTGTTATAATATTTATATCCAATTTATTATATTGTATATTTTACAGCATATCGCGTCTGGAATTATATTGTTCGAAATGATATAATCTCTATATTCGATAATTCTTTCTTCTTGTTTCTGAAGTTCTGGCGAAATTAAACATATTCTTTTGTTTAATTTTTTTATCATATTGTAATTTTCTGGTGTTAATATGTCCATCCTAGAATAACAGTCCACTAGAATCCATTTTACCATTTTTTCCATTTTTTTAAATAATTCTATTGGTTCAAATTCTGATAATCTACACGCTATATTATTTTCTTTATAGTCTTTATTCAATAAATATATCATAGGAACAATAGAGTCTAGAAAAAAATAATCTTTTATATTATATTTTTTCATTAATTCTATACAAAACGGTTCAACCCTTTCTGATTTTATATTTAAAATTAATGTTTTATGATTATATAATTTTAAATAGTCTTCAAAATCTTCTCCTGACAAATATGGGTCGTGTTGTATCATCAATTCCTTTTTATTATTTTTATCTCTTAAGTCTAATTCTATTCCAAAAATTTTCGGTATTTTTTTTAATTCTTCTATAGTATTTATCCTATGACAAATAAATTGGGTTCTCAATATTAATTCTTTGTTTATCATTTGTTTTACGTTATTTTTTGTTATTTTATAATATTTATCATTTGGATTTTTTTTTATAGTTTCAAATATTTCATCGATTGATAATTCATAATTATCGTCGCTAGTTTCATTATATATATTATATTTTGAAGGTTTTACGGGCACTCCGCACCCTTCGGGTGCAAGTTGCGGGCAAAGCCCGCTGACCAAAGGTGCCGTAAAACCTAGATCATCCTTAGATGTAGTGCGCGCAGATGATCTTCGATCAGTGAAA
>TBL_comb47_HYPODRAFT_10001051_pt1 | contig 36400 bp, 32 predicted proteins | sample TroBogypolimnion_40_FD_10682 | JGI IMG/M metagenome (IMG submission 10682)
GGTTGCATTCATATAAAAGACGGAGTTTCCCGTTCTTGCTCTTCACTGTTCCGGGATAAATGAAGATGCCACCACGGATCAGGTTGCGGTGAAAATCGGCAACCATGGAACCAATGTACCTTGTTGAATAAGGCCGGTTGGTTGACTGGTCATCCTCCTGGCAGTAACTTATGTATCGCTTGACACCTTCAGAGAAATAGATGTAATTGGCTTCGTTGATGGAATAGATATTTCCGCCTGCCGGATACCTCATGGATGGATGACTGAGAATGAATGAACCTACCGAAGGATCGAGTGTAAATCCGTTCACACCATAACCTGTCGTGATCACAAGTACTGTTGAAGATCCGTAAAGAACATAACCAGCTGCGACGAGATTGCGGCCTGGTTGCAGGAAATCCTCGATAGTAGCCATTCCCCTGACCGTCCTCCGGAGATATACAGAAAACAAGGTGCCGATTGAAACATTGCTTTCGATGTTGGAACTCCCGTCAAGCGGATCAATTGCAACGACATATTTTGCATGTCTTGAGTGGGCATTGTCGAGCAGGATAATCTCTTCATTCTCTTCCGAACCGATGGCACAGCATTGTCCACCGTCTGTGAGTGCCGCGATGAACTGCTCGTTGGCAAACACGTCGAGCTTTTTCTGCTCTTCGCCCTGCACGTTGATCTCTCCTGCATAGCCCATGACGTCGCCGAGACCGGCCCGGTTCACTTCACGATTTACAAATTTGGCTGCTGTCCCAATGTCGTTCAATAAACGGGTTAATTCTCCTGACGCGCCAGGATATTCGGCCTGCTTCTCAACGATGAAGCCTGTGAGCGTTTGAAATTTCATGAGTCTTTATTTAATGGGTGTAAAGATAAGGATTTAGAGAGTGATAATTTTTCAACATCAATATTACCTTTTGTCATTAACCAGATTAAGGATAAGGTTTCATGAAGACCAAAATTATTAAATCTGATCATGAGACGTTGATCTTCAGTTTCCGGGGAAAGAAAGTGATGGTTGATAATGATCTATCCGTTCTGTAGGAGGTACCGACAAAACGCCTCAAAGAGCAAGTCAAACGTAATATTACGAGGTTCCCTGAAGATTTCATGTTTGAATTGCTGGACGCTGAGAAAAAGCAATTCAGATAAACATTGAAATTATGAGAGCTTTTGCCAGGTACAGGGCGCTGATCAATGAAACCACGAGTTAAAGAATGAATTAAAATCACGCGGTGATAAATTTACCAAAGCATTCAACTACCTGCTGAATCGTTTGGATGAACTTCATCACAAGAAGAATCTGCCCAGGACCAGAATAGGATTCAGAAAAGATGAATTATGAAAAGCCATCACAAGGAATGGAAGCTTAAAAAGAACCTTTAAGCCGGACGAAAACCGAAGTTTGTGAGGAGCTTACTGTTGCCGGATCATACGTCTGGAATGATTGTGCAATCAGTGAAAGATCCAGATTATTCATGAGTGAAAAAGTGAAGGTCGGGATAATGAACACCATGCTGTTCGAAGGATTGTAAATGCCGGCAAGTGCAACACTGATCAGGGGTGTAACCGGGTATGATAGGTTGCTGAAGATGGAAAACCCGTTAAGGAATGGGTTTTTAGCACTGAGGAGCGCCGGGTTAAACTGGTTGATCAGCACATTGGTTGAGTTGGTCGCATTGGAATTGTAGAATCCCTCGAACTGAATGTAGATGGAATTTCGGAATGTGTAATCATATTCAAGTGAAGAGAGAAATACGCCGGATGTATCGCCAAAGTGCCTTAGGGGCTGGAACCAGCACATCTCTCCTTTGAATCCTCCTTTTGCAATTTGTCCGGACCACCCGAGCCCGGCAACAAGGTCACCCTGTCTGTAAACTCCGGCCAATCCCTGGAAATCGTATTTCCATTTATTGAAACGATAGAGTCCCGCAGCAGTAACCTTTTTATCTTTATCCGCTTTTACAGCAAGTTCGGCCTTTGACGACGGGCTTGTAAAATACTGTAGCCTGACCGCATCGCTGCCTGGTTTTTCTTCATAATCAAAATCAAAATAAGAATACGTATTGAAGATATCGTTCGGATTCCAGACGAAAGTCTGGCTCCAGTTGATCCGCTGGCGTCCTGCCGTGACCTGGAATTTATCCCGTGTATAATCGAGCCAGAGCCTGTCGACAGCCAGGTTCAGAACATATGACTTACCACTGAAAATGTTCCATGACAGGTTCACCAGCCCATTGTCATAAGCAATGAAATTAGCATACTGCGGACTCAACTCTGAGATTGACCCCCAGTAAAAACGGTTCCGCTCCTCCAGGCAGAAAGTAAAACTCTTTGAGATATTCCATTTGAAATTATTCCGGTTGTGGATGAGATTGTCGGTGACCCAAGGCTGTTCTATCTTATGGATGACTATCGTCTGCATGTCCTTCACATAACCATTCAAAGACCAGCATTTTTCTTTCGATACCACGATGGAGTCCTGAGAAAATGATGGAATCGTAAATAAAAAGAAGAGAGGAGCCAGCACTATATTCAAGGTTTTACGGTACAATGACACGGTCTGAAAAAATGTAGACACGATTCTGAGAAACATTTCCACGTTCTTTAATTTTTTGGGATATCACTCACAATTTTACCGTCTTCAAGCGTTACAACCCGCTTTGCTTTTGCCACTACCCGTGCATCATGGGTTGAAAAAATAAATGTAACATTCTCTTCCCTGTTCAGCTTTTCCATGATCTCCAAAAGATTCTCTGCAGATTTTGAATCAAGGTTTGCTGTTGGTTCATCGGCGAGAATAAATTTGGGTTTCGATGCCAGTGCTCTTGCCACTGCAACGCGCTGCTGCTGTCCGCCCGAGAGTTTGTTCGGCCGTGTATTGATTTTCTCGCCCAGCCCGACAGACTGAAGCAGTTCCAGCGTGCGCTTATCCCGCTTCTCCTTGTTGACACCCTGCAACTGCATGATGAACTCCACATTCTCTTTTGCAGTAAGCACGGGAATCAGGTTGAAGGACTGGAACACGAACCCGATGTTGCGAAGCCTGAAATCTATCAGTTGCCTTGATTTGAGCATCGTGATATCAGTTCCGTCGATGACGATCTGCCCGTTGCTCGGCGTGTCAAGCCCACCCAGCATGTTAAGCATCGTGGTCTTTCCAGAACCTGAGGGACCCACAATGCATGTGAATTCTCCCTGCCTGAATGCCAGATCCACGCCATTCAGCGCGAAGACCGGCATGGTCTTTTCGTCGTAGACTTTGATCAGGTTTTTGATTTCTATGATATTCATTGTGGTGTTCTTACTTAATTTCACTGGTTTATTTTTCGGCTTTCGACTTTCGGCTTTCGACTTTCGACTTTTCACTATTAACTAATCACTCAACCCTGATCGCTTCCACCGGTTTCAGCAGCAGCGCTTTTCTTGCAGGCATCACGGCAGACAAAATTCCTGTCAGAACGATCATGAAAGAAAGGTGGATGTATAATTTCGTTTTTATAAACGGGTAGATTTTGGGATCGAAACCGAATGCACCAAGCCCTTTTGAGAATGCAGAAAGGTCGATGCCATGCCGGTGAAAAATTGCAATCAATGCTGTACTCAGTCCGATTCCGATAATGCCGCCGATCAAGGTCAGGAAAATCGTTTCCAGCATGATCATCCTGAATACCCGTGATTTGCTCATGCCAACGGCCATCAGCATTCCAAGCTCCCGGGTCCGTTCAAAAACAATCATCAGCATGGTATTGACAATCCCGAAAGCCAGTGCAAATAAGATGATCCCAAGGATGACATAAACCTCGATGGAGATCGCGGTAGTGATCATTCCCATGTCAGGTCTGATCTCCATCCAGTTCTGAACCAGCAGTGCAGGGAATCTTGATTGCAGCATCGTTTCAATAACAGGGACTTTTTCAACATCATCAAGGATCAGGGCAATCTCCTGGATGCCGTTATCATTTCCCGTGATCATATCCAAATCGCCCTTCTTTACAAATACATTGGTTTCGTCGAAGATGGTATTGGAAGAATGAAAAATCCCGTTCACGGAAAAAGCTGCTTCATTAAGATCACCGTCGCTGTTCTGAAAGCGCAGGATGACCTTCGACTTCAATCTCACCTTGAGTTTATCTGCCAGCTTCCATCCGATCACTACCTGATTCTTCCTGCTCCCGATGAAGAATCCACCGGCTGAATCAGGGATGCCGGAATACAAACTAAAAACTTCCTTTTCCATTTCCGGGTTGACGCCGATGATCTGCACACCTCCGGCCGAATTGGGAGATGCCGCCATGCCTGTGATCCTCGTCCGTAAACAAATCGCTTTCACAGCAGGCATTTTGGAAATTATTCCCGCGATGCTGTCGGAACCTGGTATGCTGTATCTCGATTCAAAATTTTTAAGAAACTCCGGGTTGTGGACCTGGATATGGGATACTTCATTATTGATCCCCGACCTCACCTTCTGGTCGACCATCCCTGTAATCACTGAAACAGTAAAGAGGCCACCGGCCAGTCCGAGGGTGATGGCGACGATGACAATAAGGCTTCTGACCTTATTCCTCCATACATTTTTAAATGCAATTTTAAAGATCATGACAATTCTTTATTTATGAAGAGCCTCAGCAACCTTCAACTTAAAAATTCTTCGGACGGGATAGATGCATGTCACCGAAACGATGATCAAAACTGTGACAACATTCGTCACAATGAAATCCGGTTTCAGCGCCAGTGGCATGAGGGGCTCGATCCCGTAACTGATAAAAGCCTGGGCCATGCTCCCCCAGATATGAATGGGATTGATCTTAAAATAGAGCATGATGGGTATTGCAGATGCGACGCCTGAAACCAGGCCGGTCAACCCGATCATGATCATCTCAAGTACAAGAATGATTGCCAGCTTGCTTTTCTGCATGCCAACCGAGACGATCACACCAAATTCCCGTGTTCGTTCGTTTGTCATCATGATGACCGTGCCGAACACACCGAAACCAACAATCATGTAAAGGATGGCAATGATTATTTTTCCCCCGGCAGTCTTGACTTTCAGCTGCTGCACAACCTCAATCATCATCTCGTCCCAGCGCATGATTTCAAATTTTCCTGCGTCAATTTTGCTTTTCAGATCAGCCTGCGTAGTGTTAATCTTATCAGGGTTCTTTAATGTTATCGAAAGAGACGTGATCCTGTCTTCAGCGTTGAAGAATTCCTGGGCAGTGCCAAGGTTCATATACACCATCTGGTTGTCCAGCACCGGCGATGGAAAATGTACCAACCCAATCACCGGGTATTTTCCGGCTGCACTGACCCCGTGAAAACCCTGGCCAAGCAATACAAGTGTATCGCCGGTTTTAAGCCCGAGGAACGATGCGAGTCCCTGCGAAACCAGTATCCCATTACCTTTTGCTTCAAGATAACGACCCTTTACAACTTTGGCCGAAAGCTTTGTAAGCGCATTTTCCTTACCAGGATCAGTGCCCGCTAGCATGACTCCCTTGGTTTGTTTCCCGAAAGATGACAAGGCAAAATATTCCAGCCGTGGAACGATTTTATCTACATTGTCAGTGGCTTTTACCACACCGGCAACAGAATCATTATACACCATGGAGTTATTGATATCCCGGTCGTCCCAGTAGCCTTTTTTGTGGACCTGGATATGTCCAGTGTACGATTGTACAACAATGTCGGTAAGGTGATCAAACCAGCCGATCTGTAATGAACGTACGATCAGTGCCAGGAAGATCGCCAGGAAAATAGATGCAGCCGTAAGCATTGTCCTGCGCTTGTTCCTCCATATATTACGCCAAGCAAGCCTGATGTCACGCATACTATTTGATTTTTTTCATGTTCTGTTGCGAAAAGAAATTTTCATCGATGCCCGTGTTGAACTTCATCTCATCGATGTGCATCACGGTTTTCTGACCTTTCCTTGTTTGCGGTACCATTTCGAGACGTGTCGGAATGTCGCGATCTCCCATTCTTTTAATGTCATAGTTGTTCGACACATTCACCAGTTTGTTGTCCTCATCGAAATACTGTGCCATCCAGACATCATAACCATTCACCGTGATCCACATGATCACCTTGCCCCAAACAACTGCAGCATCAGGAAGCGGGATGAGTTCAATTTTGTAACAGTCCATATCCCTGACCTTCTCACGGCCAAGCAGCTTGTGTGTATAATCCACAACGATTGAAGATTGCTTCACCAGGTCGTCGTTGGTAAAATCAGAGCCCATCCACGATTGCAGCATCATCGATGGCGGGATCTTGATGGTCTTGTCGATGGAAGGAACCCAGTTCCACATTTCGGTTTTTATTTTAAGGAAGACCTGTCCCTTGTCCTTGGCCGGTGCCGTGATAAGAACTAGCGAATATTCCCTGCTTTTCGACCATGTCTTCATGGTGATCGTCCGTGTCCAGTCGGGACGGGTCACCGTCATGGTCATGGTTCCCTGGCTTGTCAACCCGCGATTTTTGTCATCCGCTTTACGAACGATTTCTTTTGCAGTCAGGTCCTGGGCTGGCAGTTCGTGCCATCCGGAAAGAATAAATAGTAGTATGAACAGTCTTTTCATGTTTCGAATTTCGACAGGTGATTTTTAGTATAAACTACAGATTCGTTTTTTGATTTGATCGAGCGGATAATTATCCGGATCGGCAATGTACTCATAAACCGTCCCGCTTATAAGGGTGCTCAGGAATGCAACTTCGAGTTTGGGTTTCCTGTATCCTTGTTTTTTAAAATACCGTTCTATCATATCCAGTGGCTGTTTTGAGGCAGCCTGGAGTTCATCGGCCAGCAATTGAAGCACTGCAGGCTGGCTGAAAATCGCCATATACATTTTCCATAAAACAAGCCTGGTTTTAAGGTGGCGAATCAGCCTGTCAAGGTATTTAAGGAGAATCTCCCTGCTGATCTCTTCCGAATTATCTGGATCAAACAGATCCATCATCTCTCCCATCACTTCATTGAAGATGGCTTTAAGCAATTCTTCCTTGCTGCTAAAATAATTGTACATCAGCCCTTTTGAAATTCCCGCATGGTTGGCCAGGTCACTGATTGAAACGGCATGGTAGCCCGAATTGGCAAAGCATTCAATGGCCGCATACAGTATTTGCGTGCGCTTGCTTTCACGGATCTCCTCAAATTGCTTGCTTGTTCTCGGGCTCATATATTTTTGACTGAACGGTCGGTCAAATATAAATAAAAAAGCAATATGAACTGCAGGATTTTTTTGTTCCGTGAAAATTGTCAAGAAAAAAAAACTCAGTAGATTTGATCGATAATTAATAGATGTCCAAAAGCAAGCGATTATGAATGCAACCCAGTTTCATCTTATGTTTACCCATCTGCCCATCGTAGGCCTGGGTTTTGCGATTCTTTTTAACACGGTCGCACTGTACCGGAAAAATGAAGAACTCCAGAAACTCTCACTCTGGCTCTACCTGATTATTGGCGTTTGCGGCTTGCTTGCTTACATGACCGGGGACAGTGCCGGTGAGATCATGGAGACTTACCCGGGAATTACAGAAGACATCATTGAGCCGCATGAAAATATTGCGCTCTTTTTCTTTATCGGATTGATGGCAACTTCGGTCTTGTCAATCGTCGGACTCTACCTGGTCAAAACTAAAAAGCACCTGTTGAAACGATTCAGCATCTGCCTCCTGATAATTGCTCTGCTTGTAAGTGCGTTAGCGGTTCGTACCGGTTCAACCGGCGGGGCCATCCGGCACTCAGAGATTAAGCAAGGTGCATTCAGGAAGGCCAACTAACGACTACTTTCTTACCCTCACAGGATAAGGCGGCCGCGTAACAAATATATATTCATATCAAACAGGTTCAACACGCTACAATGAAAAACCCTCCCCGGCAATTCCGGTCAGAGGGTTTTTCTGGATTAATGGCATTAGTAAATCTGGATATTCCGGGTTACCGGCCCGCCCATTTCTTAACGGCAGAACCAATTGAAGGCCCTGCCTTCATAAGGTCTTCCGGTCTCATGACAGGAAAGAATTCAACATCCGCATTCAACCACAAAAAGAATGGCTCTGCAATGGCAGGTATTTCTGATGCATCGTTGATATTAACGACGACAAAGACACCCCTTTGTCCGCAAATTGTTGTAAAGTATGCTGCTTCAGCTTTTACATCAGCCAATAGCTCATTCATCTTTTGCCCGAATTGCGGGTCACTCAGTGCCTCATTGCCTCGTTGCTGGGGAAACCGGACCTTCATTATATATTTCATGGTATCTGATATTTGTACGTGGAATTTAATTGTTCACCTTTTCCTGAAATACAATTAAGTAAATCATGACACAAAAGTAATGCATAATTAGACCAATTATAAATAAAATTTGAAACAAATTATAATTATCTGTTTTTATGCTTATTGTGATCAATACATCCGGGCTCCACGAAGTCTGTCCGTTAATAATAAACCCCTGGAAAAACGTATTATTATTGTTTTGTAATCGTACTGTTCCCGTCACAAATCGGCGGACAAGGGTTGGTATAATGAGAATCCGTAGTATAAATTGTATTGTTCACTGCGTCATTTCCATTATCGTCAACACCTACCACAACAGCGATTTTCCGGGAATTATTATCGGTTCCAAAATATATTCTGAAACCGGTCAGGTTTGAATTTTCCTGCACAATTCTGTTCATTGCATCCAGTTGCGCTCTGTCGATTGTGAAGCCTTTGATTACCTGGTTAAAGCTTGCGGCGCCCGCCATATAATTTTTAACAAATTTATTTGCATCATTCGCAGTGACAGGACTAATACCGGCATCGGGGCCTGACGGTTTCGGACCATTGGTAAATGCCGAAAAAACAAGGATTGAAACTCCCATGGTAATTCCTGTTAAGAATCCAACAGCTGTAAAAAAATATTTATTTGTTTTCATAAGACCTTATTTAGATTTAAATCAAATAAAACATTAATTTCGCACAAAGATAGACGTTTATAAATAATACCGGATAAAATATTTTCAGAAAATGACGACTTGCGACAACAAAACTATTTGTCATAGGACAAGCATGATCAGGATTCCTGGAAAAGCAGGATTATTGTTCATTTTGCTTCAGTTCATCCCTCAGCTTGCACGATTCCTCCAGGCTGATCCGGCGGTTAATCCGGTCAACAAATTTTACGGGATAAAAAAAACAGATACCGACAGCCTGCAAATAGAAAAGCTTTTCAACCGGGCCTTTTTCTTTTTCGATTACATGGGAGACGATCAGTCGGCTGATAGCATCAGCCAGGTTGGCATTCAGGTTGCAGAGATGAGTCACCGGCCTGAGCTGATGTTGCTATCCTATAACAGGTATATTGAATCCAACAATTTATTTACCAATTATAAAAAAGCCCTCAGCTATGCCCTGAAAGCAGAGCAGGTTTCAATCAGCAACAGTCCTGATAATGCCTTCATGAATGCGAAAAACCTTGTCAGTGTATATTTGTCCGGGTATGCATACGACAAAGCATTAGAGTATGGCTACCGCTCGCTTTCAATCGCTACGATAAATGAAAACCCGACCTGGAAGGCCGAAAGTTACATGGCTATCGGGAAAAGCCTGGAGGGAAAAAATCAAAAAATTGAAGCTTTCAGGAATTATCTTAATGCATTAAGCATTGTTGACCGTTTAAAGAACCCCGATCTGCAGGTAAAATGCTTTTCGCTCTTATCCTGGTTCTACAACCTGAATAAATTGTACACTAAAGCAACACACTACAAACTGATGCAGCGTGCTGTTTTGAATAAGGAATATCCGATAGATTCTGTTGCGTTAATGTGGACCATGTATGATTTGCAGGTTATAGATATTAATTCGGACAACAACCAGTTAAATGAAAGAAGTATGCAGGAAATACTTGATTTCGCGAAAAGAAAAAGAAACCACCGGTTGCTGGAATATGAAATTGCGCTTATCAGGACACACCTGGTTGAAGCAAATCAAATAGGTCTTCTTTATGACCTTTACTACAAGCAATTCCCATTTGAATTGGAAAAGATGGCCTCCGCTAATCCCGGTCTTTATTATCGGCTGAAAGCATTTTTTTGCGAAGAAAAGAGGATGGCTGATTCTGCCACGTGGTATTTCAAAAAGGCTGAAACAATTCTTCGGTCTGATCCCAATAAGGTTCTGCAGTCAAATTTCTATTTCCGGTTTGGGCAATTTTTGAAGAGGCAGGGAATGAAAGACAAATCCATAGAGAAGTTTTCAAAATCGTATCAGTTAGCAAGGGATGCTTCCTATTTTGATTATATGCTCAGTGCTTCAAAACAGCTTGAATCAATATACGTCGGGAAAAGAGATTATAAAAATGCATACAATTATGCTGTCTTGAATAAAGTTATTTCCGACAGCATGAACAATGTTTATAAGAATGACCAGATGATCGTGATGGAGATTGACCATGAAACCCACCAGCGTGATCAATCTGCCGAGATGGAAAAGCAATCCACCAGCCGTAGGCATTATCTGCAATACACTGCAATGATCATTGCTATTATCGGGGTTTTCATTGTTTTATTAATGCTTGGAAGTTTAAAAGTTCCGGAGTGGATTATTAAGACTCTTGGGTTCTTTTCGTTTATCTTCTTTTTCGAGTTTATCGTTTTACTTGCAGACCATAAAATCCAGGAGATCACTCATGAAGAGCCCTGGAAAATATTGCTCATAAAAATCCTCCTGATTGCAATCCTGTTCCCGATGCACCACTGGATCGAAAAGCGGGTGGTGGCCTTTTTGCTTAATCCCGGGCTGATCAATATTTCCCGGTATCCCTTGCGTACGAAGCTCCGGGAACATATGAAAAGGATGAAATGAAACTGACATCGTCATTCTCCTCCTGTATATTAAACTCCTGCATACTGAAATAAAATTGAATCGAGGTTTCTCCGATATTCCTCCGAGGTTCGTCCTAGCTCACTCGGTTCCAGGTCGGCTTCAAGACGGCTTCATACTGGATCTTCATAAGACAAACCGGTAGGGAACCGAAGGCGAATCATCTATCGTGCTGGGATTGATAATCTGCAAAGAGTTCATTGAAAAATATGGGGGAAAACCGGATGTGGAAAGTGCTGAAGTGCCAGAATTTTCAGGGTTCCTATTTCCCAAAGCCAAAGATCAGTTCAATATCAGGCAATATGTGCCAGATTTTTCCTGAAGGATACGTGCCGTAACATAATTTGTAGCCGATTTCATACCTGAAGTTTGATTTGCGTGAATCATAGGAAAGAGCGCCTTTATTCTCCATGAAATAATCATACGGGGTTCCTGTAACGATGAAATTCTCAACACTGAAAACCCAGCCAAACATCCGGTTAAAATTCCCGCGGAAATCTATTCCCGGATAAAACTCCGGGCAGTTATAAAAAACGGCCAGCCGTGGATAAATGAAAGGCATATCAATCGTGCTCCCGGGATCAAGCGGTCCGAACCTTACAGAAAATGCCACGCCGGCATTTACAGTAAGAATTGCCTGATGAAATGGTATAAAGGAAACCAATGCGCCGTTGTAAATCGAAAACATCTGGGGCATATCGTATTGTGTGCTGATAAAACCATTTTTATCTTTTTTGCCGAGAAGACGTAAAAAAATTGTCGGATACATAAATCCGTGCTGTGTGGCAATTGCCCAGTGCGCATACTTGCTCCACTGAATCTTCAGGTTTGCCTGTGGTATCACCCAGAAAACCAAGGGGTGTGCAGAAAGTTCAATCTTGTTCGACAACCCAAGGTGTGATGCACTGAACAGGGATAATTCGAGCCTGCTTTTTGGTACGGTGTAGGCAGTATTTGTCGTCCAGTAGTTATTGACAGCCGTGGTATCCTGGGAAAAACTATTCCAGGATGATGTAATCAGCGCCAGAATAGATACACTGATAACCCAAATTTTTTTTATCCTGTTCATTGTGTGGGGTAAGAGTCAGATCGCTGGTCCAGGTATCATTTTGTTCCCATTGTCCAGATTTTATTCTGGAAGTACCCATTCTTGAAAAAGATCGAATCGTTGGCAGGAGATATCATCCAGCCGGAGAAATATCCTTTTCCCCAGCCACCTTGTCCATCCCATTGCGTAAACACAACAGAAAAGTACGATGAATCTGATGTTGTAAGGTCATACCTCACACCGGCCGGATTCATATAAAAACATGAAAACCGATTCATTCCGGAGTAATATATTTCACCTACCACAGGGTCTCCCGGAATACCAAACTTCAATGTTTCGGGACTGCTGTTATCACTCGTAGCAGTGTACCTGCAACAGAATGTTGATGATGAACAAAGATCTTTGGTAAAACTGGATGCATAGTTCAGTGTCCTGGTCACACCGCCAAGTTTAAATGTCGTATAGGGAACCGGATCTGTTACCACTGGATCTGATTTCTTCTTGCACGATACCGATATCACAAGGATGGCGGTTACCAGGAGTAGTAGTTTTTTCATGGCTGAGGCTTTAATAAGGTTATCGATATTGAGGAAATGTGAAAAGGCGCAAGTTATTTTCAAAGGTAAAAAAAAACATTGCATTCAGGGAAAAATTACAATTCGGATTAACGGCAGTAACATTGGGTAAAATTTATTTCGACGAAAGAATAAAAGCGCACATATGTGCGAAAAAATAACATTTGCCACCTGTTTATATCTCATGATTCTGTCTCATTCTGTAAAGGGTTGATTTTCCTATATCCAGCTTTTTGGCAACAGCAATAAGGTTGTTATCATACTTTTCCAGGTAGGTTTTGATTATCTTTCGTTGATAATCATTCAGTGTCATTGAATCATCGACGAGGAAATCCTTGTTTTTATTCACGGTTGCGAATGAGATGTCGTCGGCTAAAAGCTGTTCCTGGTCCGACATGACAACGGCAAGCTCAATAATGGCCCTTAATTCCCGCACATTCCCCGGGTAGTGGTAATTCATCAGCTTATCCTTTGCCCCGGCTGAAAAAGCTTTCTTCGCTATGCTGTTCCCCTTGCAAAATTCATCAGCAAAGTGCTTTGCCAGTACCAGGATGTCATTCCCGCGCTCGCGCAGCGGCGGCAGATGTATCGGAAGGCCAAGAAGCCGGAAAAACAGATCCTCCCTGAAAGTTCCCTTACTCACCTCGTCTGAGAGATCACGGTTTGAAGCCACAACGAACCGGGTATCAAGCGGGATGGTCTCTGAGCCGCCAATCCGGGTCACTTCGCGCTCCTGCAGGACACGTAAAAGTTTTGATTGCAGGCTGATCTCCATTTCGGCAATTTCATCCAAAAAAAGTGTCCCTCCATTGGCTTCCTCGAATTTACCTGCTTTCCTGGCCACTGCCCCGGTAAAAGCGCCTTTCTCGAAACCGAATAACTCACTCTCCAATAAATCTCTCGGTATCGCCGCCATATTGACGGCCACAAAAGGTTTTTTCTTCCGGGCAGATTCGTAATGAATCGCCTGTGCAACAAGTTCTTTCCCGCTCCCGGTCTCCCCGCTGATGGATACATTGATGGTGGTTTTGCTTGCCCGTTCGATCAGCGAGTGAACCTTTGTAATAGCAGGACTCTGGCCAATCAGGGTCTTCCCGGCTGAATATTTCCCGGCCAGCTTTTCACGTAATACTTCCACCTCTCCCTTCAGTTCCATATTCTCCCTGATCTTGATGATTGAATTCCACAACCGGTCGAGTGTCTCTTCATCCTTGACAAAATAATCATAGGCACCTTCCTTCAAGAAGGTTACTGCGGTAGTGATGTCTTCCTGGCTTGAGATGACCAGGATCTCCATTTCCGGGTGCTGCTGCTTGATCTTCATCAGCACCTCGCGGCCGTTTATATCCGGAAGAGAATAGTCGAGGGTGATCACAGATGGTTTCCTGTAAAGATTAGCCAGGCACTCCTTTCCCTTCATGTAACGATATACCACATAGTCTGGATTGAGCCTGAGACGGTATTCCAGCATCTCACCATAAACAGGATCGTCTTCCACAATGAAAATAACAAATTCATTCATCTTGTCCGGATTTTAACATCTGTTTCAATTTGGGAATAAAGTCTTATTTTGGACAAATATACCATAAAAGAACACGCTCAATCAGTGTATAAATTCAGGAGGATGTTTTTGCTAAAGCTGCTCATTTTCAAGCTCTCCGGCTACGTGTGCGATCACATCTGCCAGCCGGGAAACCAGCAACACCAGTTCCGGTGACATTGATCCCTTTTTAGCCATGGCTTCAATCGAGCGAATATCCTGTTTCAGATCGTCTATCCCGAAGCTGTCGATGGTAGGTTTGATCCGGTGTGCTGTCCTGCTGACCTGCTCCGTGTCACCCTTTTTCAGGGCAACCCGGATCTCATCAACGGATGCGGGCATCTGCTCAAGGAAGAGGTTGATCATTTTCCTGACAAAATCAGGATTTCCACGACTGAACTTTCTGAGGTAATCAAGATTGTACAATTTCTTCGGAGGTTCAATTGTGCTTCCTGTCAACACTCTGGATATCTCCCTGTTCGTTTTTTCAGAAGTCAGATACCTGAGAATGATCCCCAGAAGTGTACTCTCTGTAAATGGTTTTATGATGGAATCATTCATCCCGGCTTTGAGCGAAAGGTCCATTTCTGTACCTGCATTTGCCGTTAAGGCAATGATCGGAGTATCCAACCGCATCTCTTTACGGATGATCTTTGTCGCCTTAAGCCCATCCATGACGGGCATCTGCAAGTCCATCAGGATAAGGTCAAAGTGCTTTTTCTTCATCCTATCAAGGGCCTCGGCCCCGTTTGTGGCCTCCGTCACAAGCACTCCGTAACGTGATAGTGCATTCCGGGCAACAATGCGGTTCATGTCGCTGTCCTCTACCAGCAAGATGTTCTTGTTTTTCAGGAGAGTATAACTCTTTGTCACCGCTTCATTTTCAGTTTTTATTTCTATTATTGGTTCAGGATCATGAAGGATTCCGATAGCGGTCACTTCAGGACCAGGATCGCTGCATGTCCCTTGTTTCAAATGGCCCGGCCATGGAAGCCCGATAAATAATACCTGGGTTTTACCAGCCAATAATTCCACCTGACCACGGAGTAACAATTCCGGAGGGGACCCGCAGCCAATGACGACCGGAAGGCCGGTCATTATCTCCACCGTCCTGAGGTCCAGCGCAGGAACCACGGGGCTTTGTATGGTAAAAAAATCCGAGAATGGCTTCCCTGTAATTCCCGGAAATAATTCCATGACCTTATTCCCGCATGAGAGAACAGATCTCCTGGAATCCAGCAATATGGAATAAGGAAAAATGCGGTTGAACTGGGCTGATTCAAACGAAATAAATGCACTCATGATCCTGATCCCTCTCTCTGGTATGGTTATTGCTTGATACCTGCAAAAGTATGAACTAATTCTCCAAATGCACCCTGGTTCATCTGAAAATTCCCAAACAAAGGAAGGTGTTCCCAAAACGGGAAACAATATTAATTTTCTTTGTTTTTAATTATTTGAATATGTGTATATTATAAATTTATCCGTATGTGGCATGGTATTAGATATTCAAAAACGCAAATTAAACTAACAAAATGCAATGAAAATTTTAACTCAGATTACTAAAGTGATTCTGCTGATATCCGCGGTTATGATTATCTTTCTGACGTCATGCAGGAAGCAGGATAACAGCCAGGCAATCTCAGGGCAGACAAGCCTGGCCAACATACAAGTACCTGCAGGTTTCAGGTTCGAAACCACACAACCCGTAGGGATCAGTGTCAAAGTTCTGAATAACCAGGATGTTCCTGTGCCAGACATAAGGATCAGCATCCTGACCGATTTTCCGGAGAATGGCGGGGTTGAAATCGTGAGTGGTGTGACTGATTCAAAAGGTGTTTACAGCCTCGATTACAAGGTTGCTGCAATCTATAATTCTCTCGTTGTGGGTACTACAGCGATTGGTTTCCCGAACTTTCAGAAGGTCAGCATCACAGGCGGAGCGCTGCAATGCACACTTGGTGGCATGAATGAACCGTCCACACGTAAGAGTCTTGAGGCGGGAAATTTTCTCACTTCAGTCTCCAACATCTATCCGATGGGGCCCTATAACAGTCTCGGGGTTCCTCTCTATCTCGAACCGAAGAATGATGTCATCGATAACTCGATGATCAAGGATATTAACGCGACACTGCCCTAATACCTCAGCCTGCCCAATTCCCATCCACAATATTTTGATCCGACCAACAACCCGAACCTTTCACTGGTTCAGGCTTGCGACGTATGGGTCACATTTGTCAGCGAAGGAGCCGGTTACAGGAATGTCCTAGGGTATTATAAATACAACGGCAACACCCCGCCGGCAACAACTGCCGACATCGATTCCATCCACATCATCTTCCCGAATGTTTCATTTACAGGCAGTGGTGGTGGATTGACTGCAGGAAACAAAGTACATCTCGGCATCTTTGCCCCCGGGACAACACTGGCCTGGGTACTCATTGCAGACGGATTCAGGAACGGAACCATCACCAGCGGACTCTGGACACTCTATTCTGACCAGCAGCTTAACCCGGAACCAAACTCTGCCATACGCAAGCACACGGTATTACTGAACGACCTTGGCCGGGAAAAGTTTGTGCTCAGTTTTGAAGATATGCGACGCGACATGGGCTCGGACAATGATTTCAACGATGCCGTCTTCTATGTTACAGCCAACCCCATCGAAGCTGTCAATACTACCCACATTCCCCTGCCGGATTATACGCAGAAGGACACAGACAAAGACGGTATCCCTGATAATTTTGACGACTATCCGAACGATCCGACAAAGGCATTTAACAACTTCTATCCAACAGAACATCCCTTCGGCACCCTTGCCTTTGAAGACATGTGGCCATCGAGGGGTGATTATGACTGCAACGATATGGTGATCGACTATCATTTCAACCAGATCACCAACGGATCCAACAAGGTTGTACAGATCCAGGCACAGTTTGTTGTTCAGGCAATGGGTGCAGCCATGAAGAACGGATTCGGCATTCAGCTTCCTATCAGCCCGAACCTGATCTCCAGTGTCACCGGCGCCAAACTCAGTGAAAACTATATTCATGTGGACGCGAATGGGACAGAGACAGGGCAGTCGCAAGCGACGATCATCCTCTTTGATAACGGCTTTCACCTGCTGCCTTATAGCGGTGGTGATGCGATCGGTGTTAACACTACACAGGGAGCTCCTTACGTTAAGCCAGACACCATCAACCTGGTAATCAATCTTACCAACCCGGTGAGCCTGGCACAAATCGGATTACCGCCCTACAACCCTTTCCTGATCATCAACCAGCAACGCGGAAGGGAAGTTCATATGATAAACAATAAACCAACAGACCTTGCAGACATGTCCTTGTTAGGAACCCAGGCTGACGACAGCAAACCTTCGGAAGGAAGGTATTATACAACAACCAGCGGGCTTCCCTGGGCGATGGATGTTGTTGCTCCTTTCGATTACCCGGTTGAAAATGCCGAGATCTCCCAGGCCTACTTAATGTTTATTCCCTGGGCTGAATCAGGCGGTCAGCTCTACTTCGACTGGTACACATCAAAACCCGGCTACAGGAATCCACAGTATATCTATGTTCATCAATAATCAACTCTGAAATAATCTTATAAACTAACACATAACTGCCATGAAGAAAAAAATTCTTGTTATAGACGACGAACAAAGCATCCGTCTTTTGTTGGAGAATTTTCTCTCGGAAGACTACACTGTTTTCAGCAGAAGCAATGGAATAGAAGCGCTTGAGTGGATGGAAAGGGACATTCCCGATCTCATAATCTGCGATATCCAAATGCCGGAGATGGACGGTTACAAGCTGCTCGAAAAGGTTAGACAGCGTGGGTACACCAAGCATACGCCCGTCATTATGCTGTCGAGCCATGAAACAAGCAAGGAACGGATAAAATGCTACAAGCTGGGTGCCCAGGACTACCTGACCAAACCTTTCAACCCGGAGGAACTGGAGGAGATGATCAAGAAGAATTTTCATCCGATTCATTACGCGCTCAGCTGGTAGTTATCCAGGTAAAAATCCGGATTCATGGACTATTTGCACTCAAAGATGAACTAACAATGAATAGAAAAATCAAAATCCTCTATGTTGGAAAGTCGGTGGAAGCGATCGGGCAACTGGAGAAGCATGAGAATATTTCTTTACAGGTGGCCGGGAATATGCTCCAGGCTGAGAACTTCCTGGAGCCCGGTTGTGTTATCGATGCAATCGTTTGCGAATACCAGCTCACAGGGGGCGACGGGATGAAGCTGAACAGTCTGGTCCGGAAACAGGACCGGTTTAATGCGGTGCCATTTATCCTGGTTTCCGAGCGATTCGAAAAGAGCCTGATCAGAAAGTCATTCATGCTGCTCATTGACGATTTCTATGTTCTGCCGATTGCTTCATCTGTAGATCTTGTCGACCGGATTCTGTTCCTGAAAGATCACAGGAAGAAGGAACAGTCATCCATGGAGGTGAACCAGGGGCAGGTGCCGAGAATTCCGCTGATCAAGCGGGTTTTCGACATCCTTGTTGCAGGAATAGCGCTTATCCTGGTATCACCGGTAATGATTATCATCGGGCTCGCTATAAGGCTGGAATCAAAAGGACGGATTTATTATGTATCAAAGAGGGTGGGACAAAAACCGTTTGACTTTTACAAGCTTCGTTCCATGCGCACCGGTTCTGATTCACAGCTTGGAATGCTTGCCAAAGAAAAAAACCAATATAAGACTTCAGCAGGACAGACCGGGATCAATTTTTCCCGGCCCTGTCCGCGCTGCAATGAAATGCCGGAAGGAGAATCCTGCTCACCGATCCTCCATATCAGCAATGAGAAGATCTGCGATTATTGGTACAACATCCAGAAAAAAGAGGTTGAAAAATCAAAATCATCCTTCATCAAAATTGTAGATGATCCCCGGGTTACCAGGGTGGGCAAATTTATCAGGAATACCAGCATTGACGAACTGCCGCAGCTTTTCAATGTATTGAAAGGGGACATGTCGATTGTCGGGAACCGTCCGCTCCCGGTGTATGAAGCAGAACGCCTTACGCAAGATCAGATCGCCAAGCGTTTTCTTGCACCTGCAGGAATAACCGGACTATGGCAGGTTGAACTCAGGGGTAAGGGAGGCAACATGTCTGAAGAAGAGAGGATAAGGCTCGATAATATCTATGCAGACCATTTTGTGGGAAACGATTACTCTTTCTGGTATGATCTGAAGCTGATCCTCCGGACCTTACCTGCACTTTTTCAAAAAGCCGCCGTCTGATGAGATTCTTTAATCCATGAAAAACACAAAAAATATACTTCTGTATCTCATTCTTTTTATTGTTTTCATTACCCGTATGACGTTTGCGCAACAGCCTCAAACATCAAATCCGGGAAAGGGAACATCTGCTGCTTTTGAAACCGATAATTTCCTTGAAAAAGTGCCGCCCGTGGAAACCCTGATCGACTCTGCCATTTCCCATGCCCCTGGCATCAGGAGCCAGGATATCAGTATGCGAAAAAGCAAGCTGAATATCCAGCATGCACGCAACAACTGGACCAGCGACATAGTAAATGCCGGGGCTGTAATTAACTACGGCAAAATGAATGACCTTTACCTTGCCGACAACTCTCAGGCCGGGCAGGTGGCTGCCACCACCAGCACTCAGACACGCTATTCGGTTGGTGTTACGGTTAAACTCCCGATCTCCTCCATCTTCAACCATTATGATTATAAGGCTGCAAAGATCGAACTGGAGCAGACAGAAAACAAGAGACAGATGTTGGTCAACGAACTCCGCGAAGAAGTTATGAACCGCTATAACAGCCTTGTTTCAGACTACCTGGCCTATAAGATCCTCTTTGAAAGTTTCGACGACCAGGAGATCATCGTGCAGCATGCCGAAAAAGATTTTCTCAGTAACCAGATCACTATGGCTGAGCTTTCCAACATCCGGGTATCTTACGCAAAAGCCAAAGTTGACCTGAGCAAAGCAAGATATGATTTTCAGAAAAGTTTATGGCTGCTTGAAGAGGTTGTTGGTTTTAAGATCAGGGACTAACTGAACGTAAACGATTTTAGTATGAAATTTTCGCTTGTTTATTTTATCAGGCTGTTTTTAAAGCATCTTTTCATCCTCGTGATGGTTCCGCTAATCCTTGCGGTTTCGGTCTTCCTCTTTACGAAAGATGAGCCTCAGACTTTCAGCTCGAAGACTACAGTATTTACCAGCCTGGCCAGCGGGAGTTCTGTTGATCTTTCAGGGTTCACTTTCAATACGGTGAATACGCAGTTTGACAACCTGATGGGGATCATCAAATCGAATGCAACACTTGAAAAAACAGGACTCTCCCTTTTGGCAAGTCACCTGATGCTCGAAAAATCCAATCCCATGCTCATCCAACCTGAGCATCTTGAAGAGGTGATGAAGACAGTTCCGGCAGATGTGAAAAAGCTTGTTGTCCGGAACAATTTTGAGAAGACCCTTGACAATCTTAAGCAATACTGCGATGCTACCAACAACAATTTCATCTATTGCCTGATCAATAAAAAGGAGTGCTATTACAATCCTGCATCCATCCTTGGTAAATTGAGTGTAAGACGCATTCAGAACAGTGATAATATCGAGCTCTCCTACGAATCAGACGATCCCGGAGTCTGCCAGCAAACTCTTGTTTACCTCGTCAAAGTTTATAAACAAGCCTATATTATCCAGAAAGCAGGGCAGTCAGACAATGCCGTAGCATATTTTGAGGGTGAAGTTGCCAAGGCTTCTGATCAGCTTCAGGCCGCTGAAAATGAACTCCTGGAATACAACAAGGCCAACAAGATCATCAACTACAATGAACAGAGCAAGTTTATTGCCGGCCGCAAGGAGCAGTTCGAGATGGGATACCAGGAGGTTCTGAGGCAGAATGCAGCCTCGAAAGCCGTAATCGACCTTATGGACAATAAAATGAGCCCGGGGATCAGGCGGAGGTTAACGGGATCCGAATTAATCAGCCTGCGGAAAGAGCTTGGCAAAGTGAACCGGGACCTGGCTGCCATGAAATCACTGGATGAGGATGATGAGAACCGTGTGGTAAACCAGGGAAAGTTCAAATCACTCACACAGAAATCTTTTCAGTTAAAGGAAAAGATGCACAATGTTGTTGATTCACTTTATGAACTGACGAATGGTAATACCAATGTTCCACAGAAAAACATCGTCACTGACTGGCTCTCTTCCACGATTGATTATGAAGGAACGACGGCACAAATTGCCATCATGGACAAGCTTCGCCAGGAATTCGACGTGATCTATTCCCAGTATGCGCCCATGGGCGCAATGATGCGCCGGCTTGAAAGGAAGATCAATGTTGCAGAAGATGAATATCTCTCACTTGTTAAAAACCTCGGTCTGGCGAAACTTAAACAGCAGAGTGTGGAGGTATCATCCGCCAACACCATCCTTGATCCCCCAAGGTTTCCTGCACAACCTCAACCCGGAAAAAGAAAGATACTGATTCTCGCAGCCGCCGTGATCGGCCTGCTGATCACATTACTCATTATCCTGATGCTTGACCTTATGGATTCTTCCCTGCGGAATGCCGCCAAAGCAACCACGGAAACAGGCCTTGAAGTCGAAAGCATCTTCCCTGTCATCCGAAGGAAAAAACAGAAAATTGATATCGCCTACCTCGAAAAGAAGAGCATTGAAGCCATTTCACGAAAGCTGATCCTGCATTCGATCACTTCCCAAAAAGAGAACACCCCTGTAACCAGCATCGCATTCAGCACCATGCAGGGTGAGGGAAAGAGCTTCCTGATTCAGCGAATTTCTTCTCATCTGAGCAGTATGGGGTATAAAGTTTTGCTGCTTCATCCGCATGAAACGGCTGTCCTTGAATCGGCAAATTTTGATGTCGCACGCTATGTAGTTTCAAAAGATTTTTATCTCATTTCGGGTTTCCGCGGGCTGGATACGCCAGGGTTTACCCCGGAATGGGAAAATTATCATTTCATTTTTGTAGAATTCCCGGGAATCCTTCACTCATCATTCCCGGTCAATTTGTTTAAAACTGCAGATCATTGTTTTCTTGTTTGCCGCGCCAACCGGACATGGGGGAAGGCTGATGCCAATATTCTGGACGAAGTTTTAGCGGTAACGGATCCGGTCAGACCAAAAATCCTGCTGAATGGCGTGATTGTTGAGGAGATGGAGTCACTGGTCGGGGAGCTGCCGAGAAAGAGGTCCTGGATCCGGGTTATGGTTAAGAAATTTATCAGCCGGCAATTCAATTCCGGGCAGATCGGCTGATACAAGATCAGTTCATACTTAACAACAGATTATGAATGAGATTGAGGTGATTACAGGAGCAGAACGTTTAAGGAGACCCGAGGCCATCGGGTTCCTGCTGCTATCATCCTTTCTCACATCGCTTGTCATCTCCCATTGGGGGATGCCTGCAGGCTTGATGTTACTGGTCATCCCGATGATCGTGGTCTTTGTTGCCATCATCTTCGTGAATCCGCGGAACGGGCTGATCGCTGTTTATGTTCTCAATTTCCTTGCCCTCGGGCTCTACCGTTACATCACTGTGATACCATGGGGACTGACTGTCGACATCCTCCTGGTACTGACGTACCTGGGCCTTGTTTTCCGGGCCTTTCACCGGAAGGTGGAGTGGGGCAATGCAAAGAATGAGCTGGTCCTTATCTCCTCAATCTGGCTGGGCTATTCACTCCTGGAGCTGCTTAACCCCGAAGCCGGCAGCAGGCTGGCCTGGTTCTATGCCGTACGGGGCGTATCGCTTTACATGTTTCTCACGGTTCCATTGGTCTTCGTCCTTTTCAACAAGCTTTCTGATCTTCGCCTCTTTTTCCTGATCTGGGGTGTCTTCTCGATCCTCGGCTCCCTGAAGGGTATTCAGCAGTTGCACATCGGGCTTGATCCCTATGAGCAGCGCTGGATGGATGAGGGCGGAGCCGCCCAGCATCTTTTGTTTGGTGAACTCAGGGTCTTCTCTTTCTTTTCCGACGCCGGCCAGTTCGGGGCAGCCCAGGGTATGGCAGGCGTCGTCTTTGGCATCCTTGCTTTCAGGGAACAGAAATCCCGATTGCGGCTCTTTTATGCAATTGTGGCCATTCTCGGGATTTATGGCATGATGATCTCTGGTACCCGGGGAGCACTTTCAGTTCCGTTTGCCGGGATATTCCTGTATATGATCCTGCGGAAGAACAAGAGAATATTGATAGTCGGGGCTGCTGTGTTGGTTGCAGCCTATCTGTTTTTCAACTACACGTATATCGGGCAGGATAATGCAACTATCCGAAGGATGCGTACGGCATTTAACCCCGATGACGCCTCACTTCAGACGCGGCTCGCGAACCAGCAAATGATCAAGGGATACCTCACGACACGTCCCTTTGGCGGCGGACTCGGATCAACAGGATCGCTGGGGCAAAAATATAATCCCGGCTCCTTCCTTTCCCGGATCCCGACCGATTCCTGGTATGTAATGATCTGGATGGAGGAAGGAGTGGTCGGACTGATTCTCCATCTATGCATTCTTATTTTTATCCTTGTAAGGGTATCATTCATGGTACTCTTCCGGCTCCGGAATGAAAGTGTTAAAACACCGGTAATGGCAATGGCCGCGGGGATGTTCGGGATCATGCTGGCCTCTTACGGAAACCCTGTGCTGGGGCAGATGCCGGTTGGCATCCTGCTTTACAGCTGTATGGCATTCATGTTCATGGCACCCCGGCTGGACAGGGAAGAGACCTTAAAAAAGCAACAAATCACCTTATGAAAAACAAAGAAGAAACATATCCACTGGTATCTGTGATTACCGTCAATTACAACCATTCAGCTGTTACCTGTGAGCTGCTTGCGTCATTGCAGAAGGTAACCTATCCCAGGATGGAGGTGATCGTGGTTGACAATGGCTCTCCAAGTGATACACCTGACAGGATCAAGGAACTTTACCCTGAAACCATTCTCATAAAAAGTTCTAAGAACCTGGGCTTTGCGGGCGGAAACAACCTCGGGATCATGCAGGCGAAGGGGAAGTATCTCTTTTTCCTGAATAATGACACAGAGGTTCATGCAGGTGTAATGGAACCGTTAGTCGGGCTCCTGGAAAATGATCCGGGGGTCGGTGCCGTAAGTCCGAAAATAAAATATTTTGATGCACCTGAGTTGATTCAATATGCAGGATTTACGAGGATGAACCCATGGACCATACGAAACAAGGCTGTTGGCTTCAAGCAGCCGGACAACCCTGCTTATGACCAGGTCTCTGTTACGAACTCCATCCATGGTGCAGCCATGATGATACCCCGCCATGTCATTGATGAGATCGGAATGATGCCGGAGATCTATTTTCTTTATTATGAAGAGCACGATTGGGGAGAGATGATCAAGCGTGCCGGGTACAAGATCTATTACCAGCCGGCCACCTTTATCCTTCATAAGGAATCGGTTTCTACAGGCAGGAACAGTCCGTTCATCACCTACTACCTGACACGTAACCGGCTGTTGTTTGCACGAAGGAATTTCAGCGGATTCCCATTTCTTTTCAGCATTTTCTTCCAGACGTTCATTTCAATTCCGAAAAACATCATTCTCTATTTTGTAAGCCGCCGTCCAAAGCATCTCAAGGCATACCTCAGGGGTATCGGGTGGAATTTCATGAATAAAAAAAACAGTACGCTTTAAAAGGAGTCACCTATGGAAGCATTAAAGAATATCGTCCTGATCATTGAAACTATTCTGTTTCTTTTCCTGGCTCTGACATCAGCATACCTGTTCCTCTTCGGAACAGCAGGCCTTTTCAGATACCGCCCGGTGACTGCCACGGAAACCACGAAACGTAAAATCGCCGTGATGGTGCCCGGATACAAAGAAGATAATGTGATTGTGGAGACGGCCCGGGAGTCACTCTGCCAGGATTACCCTAAATCGTTGTTTGATGTCTACATCGTTGCTGATTCTTTCGGGAGGGAAACACTTGATCAACTGAAAGCGATGGATGTATGTGTTATTGAAGTTTCGTTCGACAAGAGTTCCAAGGCCAAAGCCCTGAACAAAGCCATGCAGGAGATAACGAGCAACTACAACGTGGCAGTGATCCTGGATGCAGACAACATCATGGCACCGGGGTTCCTGTGCAAAGTCAACGATGCATTCGACCGGGGCTTTGCCGCGGTCCAGGGACACCGCACTGCAAAGAATAACAATACACGGTTTGCCGTCCTGGATGCCATCAGCGAAGAGATCAACAACCATATTTTCAGAAAAGGCCACCGGGTGCTGGGGATATCATCGGCCCTGATCGGCTCGGGAATGGCTTTTGAGTACGAAACATTCAAGAAGATCATGTCCGGTGTCACCGCTCATGGTGAGGACAAAGAACTTGAGATGCAGCTTCTGATGAGCGGCATAAAAATAGAATACCTTCACGACGCGCTGGTTTATGACGAAAAGATTCAAAAAGCAGAAGTCTTTGCGCGGCAACGGAAACGCTGGCTTTCTGCACAGCTTGTCTCCTTCAGGCAATATTTCGGTGCAGGGATCAAACAGCTTTTGACAAAGGGGAATCTTGATCTCTTTGATAAGCTGATACAGACGATCCTTCCGCCACGAGTCCTGCATCTTGGCGTAGTCACAATACTCTTTCTGTCCTCACTTTTCATGCGTTTCATTCTGCCTGCGTGGTCCCTGTTATCCATCCCCCTCTCATTTTACACAGGCCTGATGCTCATAACATGGTTCGCACTGCTCTTTTCAATCCCCGGAAAATATTACAGCATGGATACATTGAAAGCGTTAAAAGCACTACCCGGTGCATTCATCATCATGTTCAGCCTGCTCTTCCGGCTGCGCGGAGCCGACCGGAGTTTCATCCACACACCTCATGGTGCCATTGAATCCAATAAGATAATATAAACAACATGAGAATCGGTATAGAAGCACAACGGATCTTCCGCCCGAAAAAACACGGAATGGATATGGTCGCACTGGAGCTGATCCGTAACCTGCAGAAGATCGACCTGATCAACGAATATTTCATTTTTGTAAGACCCGACAAGGATGACACGGTGATTCATGAAACCGCAAATTTTCATATTGTAAAGATCAAGGGAGGACCGTTCCCGTTTTGGGAACAGGTTTTACTACCCAGAGCCGCAAAGAAATACCGTTGCGACCTTCTCCATTGCACAAGCAATACTGCACCGGTCTTCTCAAAGATCCCGGTGATGATCACCCTTCATGATATTATTTACCTTGAAAAGCTGCTCCTTTTCGGGAGACAGGGAAGCTGGTACCAGAAACTAGGAAATCTATACCGCCGGTGGGTTGTGCCTCCGGTCGTGAGAAAAAGCCGGAGCGTGATTACCGTTTCCGACTTTGAGCGCGAACGGATCGGCCGGTTCTTCGGAATGGGACCTCACAAACTCTTTACGGTTTACAATGGCGTAAGCCGTCATTTCAAACCTGTGACCAGCGAACAGGAATTGGCCAGGATCAGGCAGAAGTACAGCCTGCCCGGCCGGTTCCTTTTTTTTCTTGGCAATACCGATCCCAAAAAGAACACCCGGGGCGTCCTGCAGGCTTTTGCGGAATACAGGGCTTCTTCAGGAGATGATATCAAACTGGTGATGCCCGACTATCCCGAAGATGCGCTGGCATCGATGCTGAACGATCTGGATTGTTCAGGTTTACGAGAGCATATCATTCTTACAGGTTACATTGTCAATACCGATCTTCCCGGCATCATCAGGCTGAGTTCTCTGTTCCTTTATCCTTCGCTGCGCGAAAGTTTCGGGATCCCTATCCTGGAAGGAATGGCATGTGGCATTCCCGTGATCACTTCAAACACTTCATCGATGCCCGAAATTGCGGGGGATGCAGCATTTCTGACCGATCCTCACAACCCGCATGAGATCGCATCAGCGATCAGCACCCTGATGACGAACAGTGAACTGTACAAAGAGTACAGCCGGAGAGGCCCGGAAAGGGCTGCCCTCTTTTCTTGGGAGCAAATGGCCCGCCGTGTCGCTGAACTTTATAATGCACCTTCAATTGAATAGATCCATGCTGCGGAACGAAAATATCATTTGTGTCTCCTATTCCACCTGGGACGGACCCTACACAAAATCGGTGGTGCAGCTGATGTCGCTTCTGGGTAAGAACAACAAGGTGCTGTACGTTGAATATCCATTTACCATAAAAGACCTGGTCTATACCCTGCTTGGAAAACAGCAGGCGCCTGTGGCCAGGATGCTGGGATTCAAACCCAGGGCTACAATAAAAAGGACTGCTGAAGGAGACGAAGTGCTCAACTGGGTTCTTCCACCAATGATCCCGGTCAATGCTATAAAGAATGAGAAACTTTACCGGATCTTCCTGATGTTTGATGCATGGATTTACAAGCGGTCGTTGCTAAGGGCAGGGAAGAAATTCAGCATGGGAAACCCTGTTGTAATCAATGCCTATAACCCGATATTCGGGGAACAGCTGATGGGGAAACTAAATGAAAAGGCAAGTATTTATTATTGTTACGACGGATTTTCGAAGGACCGTCGCGGGATCCGCGCCTGGGATGCTGACCGCCGCTTTTCGGAAATGGCTGACGGGGTCATCGTGACATCGGATTTCCTCAAGGATCAGAAACTTCTGGTTAACAAGAATGTAATTGCAGTGAAGAACGGGGTTGATTTTGCCATGTTCAATATGGAGGCCAGGAAAGAGCCGGTACCGACAGGCATCCGGAGGAAAATCGGGTACATCGGCAGCATTGATCAGCGATTCGACTTGGAAACAGTGGAATATGCGGTGAAATATCTCCAGTGTTACGATTTTGAATTTATCGGTGATGTGAGGAATTCCAAAGTAAAAAACAGGCTGGAGCACTACCCGAATGTGACTTTTCTTCCCCCGGTTAAACCTGCGGAGGTGCCGGAACGTCTAAAGCAGTGCGACGCAGGGATCATCCCCTACATCTGTAACGAGATCAATAAAAACGTCTATCCGCTGAAAATAAACGAATACCTTGCCACAGGAGTTCCGGTTGTCCTGACGAAATTTGCTGACCTTCCCGAGTTTACCGGCCAGGTATATTTTGCAGCAACAGCAGAAGAGTTTCGTGATTCCATTGTGTCTGCCACGGAGAGCGACAGCAAGGAAAAAATTACAAACAGGATTGGGTTTGCCAGGTCCAATTCATGGATTTCACGGGCAGAAGAGTTCTCCGCAGCGATCGTAATTTTTTGTTCAACAAAAATGAATGCCCCGGAAAAGAGCAGCAGCCATTAAACCAGGTATAAACATTAACCAGAATTCAATGTTTCATCCAATCATACCAAAGAATATCAGGATTCACAACTTCGGCTTCCAGGATCCGGACCAGATTCCTGAAGCAGTTTTTGAGCGCATCCGGGAAGGATTTGCTGCAAAACAACAGGGCAACCCGCTGGTTTCGGTCAATATCATCGCCTGGAATGAAGAATCGAACATACTCCGCAATTTATCATCACTCAGTTCCATGGAATGTTCATTCCCCGTCGAGTTTATTTATGTTGACAACAATTCAGTTGACCGAACTTCCTGGATCATCCGAAAATGCGGGATAACGCCCGTTTCCGAATCACGCCAGGGATACGGCTTTGCGCGCCAGGCCGCGCTTGAACATTCGCGGGGCCAATACATCCTCACAGGAGATGCCGATACCATCTATCCGCCAACCTGGATTGATGCCATGATAAAACCGATACTCGCCGGAAAAGGTGTTGCAACCTACGGGACCTATTCATTTCTCCCGGATAAGGGCAAGGCTCGTTTGCCGTATGCACTGTATGAATACATGCGGAACATCGTTCATTCGCTGCGCACCATCAAACGCCCTGAACTGGCAGTGGGCGGAGTGAACTTCTGCTTTCCGAGAGAAGCCGCCCTGAAGATCGGGTTCATCCAAAGTGATGCACGGATGGAGGACGGAAAAATGGCTTTTGCCTTGTCAAAGCTCGGGAAACTCAGACGCGTGACCCGTATGAAATCAATCGCATGGACAGTGACCCGTTCCGTTGATCAGAATGGCTCACTTCTTGTTGCAGTATTTTCGCGCATCCCGAAACAACTGAAATGGCTTAAACTCTATTTCTTCAGGAAAAAATAATGATCATGCCTCTCAAGGAAAAACTTAAATCCAACAAGAAGTTAAAGGAATTTATCCTTCTTATGGTCGCACCGAAACGGAACCCCAGGCCCAGGCTGTGGGTCAGGGTTTTCCTCAACCGTTTCTTTCATAAAAAAGGGAAGGGGTCTGTCATCCGGAGGCATTCCAGGATCGATGTTTTCCCGTGGCATCGCTTTGAAGTAGGGAGATGGTCAACCATCGAAGATTTCTGTACTGTGAACAACGGTGCGGGAGACATAATCATCGGCGACCGGGTTCGGGTCGGGATTGGGTCTGTACTTATCGGTCCTGTTACTATTGGCAACGGTGCCGGACTCGGGCAGCATGTCTTCATTTCGGGGTTCAACCACGGGTACGCTGACGGAAGCCAGAACTCCAGCAGTCAGTCGCTGGATCTGAGGCCTGTGATCATCGGGGAAGAGAGTCACATCGGCGCCAATTCAGTGGTTGTAGCAGGTGTTAAGATCGGAAAGCGTTGCCAGGTCGGCGCAGGGTCGGTCGTGACGAAGGATATACCCTCTTTTTCCATCGCTGTAGGAAATCCGGCGAGGGTCATCAAAAAATACAACCAGGAGGCCGGGGTCTGGGAAAAAGTAAAATAAGATTGTCAACCGATCAGAAATATATAGGCAGGAAAAGACAGCTTGCAATCAACCTGGTTGCAAATGTGACTGCTTTTGCCATACAACTTGGGATAAACTTTTTCTTTACACCTTATCTTGTCAGAACAGTCGGGAAAGAGGCGTACAGTTTCTTCCCGCTTGCAAACAGCATTACCGGCTATGCAACCATCATCACCATCGCGATGAATTCGATGGCCAGCCGTTTTATCACTTTCAAAATACAGCAGAATGACAAGGAGGGAGCCAATATCTATTTCAATTCGGTACTTCTCGGGAATACGATCATTGCCGTCCTGCTTACCATTCCGTCGGTGCTAACCGTCCTTTTCCTGAGCCACCTGCTCAATGTTCCGCCCCAGGTACTGACGCAGGTACAAATCCTCTTTGGACTGATCTTTGCCGCATCGCTGATCAGCATCTTTACATCCATATATGGGGTTGCCACTTTTGCCCGCAACCGCCTCGAGCTTTCCTCCATGCGGAATGCCGAATCAAACGTGATCCGTGTTGCACTGCTGATCCTCCTTTTCTATTTTTTCAAGCCATCGATATCCTACATCGGGATCGCCAACTTAGTGGTAGCAATCTTTCTTGTCGTGATGAATATGAGATATACCAAACTCCTTTTACCAGAGATCACGATAAGCAGAAAATATTTCAGGATCTCGGCGATTAAAGAACTGACATCTTCGGGTATATGGAATTCGCTGAATCAGCTGAGCAATGTACTGATGTCGGGACTCGATCTCCTTATCGCCAACATCTTTCTTGGTGCGGCTGCCTCAGGAGAATTCGCGATCGCCAAGACTGTGCCGATGTTTTTCCAGTCTTTCATCGCGGTACTTGTCGGGGTGTTCGTCCCGGAACTGATGATCCTTTATGCACAGGGAAAGCAGAAGGAGTTCAGCGTAAGCCTTAGCCGCTCGATGAAATTCATGCAGATCCTCCTGACCATTCCCATGGGATTCCTCGTCGTATTCGGTGACACTTTCTTCAGCCTATGGGTTCCCGGGCAGAATACTCCACTGCTTCACCAAATGATCATCCTCATCATTCTTCCGATGATCATCACAACCAGCATTGAAACCGTATTCCACGTTTATACAGTCACAAACAAGCTGAAGATTCCGGCCATGGCGCTCTTCCTGACCGGCGTTGTCAATGTTACGATGATGCTTGTGGTGGTAAAATTCACACGCCTCGGGATCATGGCCATTCCCCTGGTCAGCCTGGTAACAGGAGTGTTGAAGCACACGACCTTTACACCACTCTATGCAGCACACGTTCTGAAGCTGAAGCGGACAGCCTTTTACCGGCCTATCCTGCAGGGATTCGTCGATTTTAGTTCAGTTGCACTGATCTCTCTCCTGGTAAGGCTGGTCATTCACCCGCATTCATGGAGTACCTTTGCCGTTGCATTTCTGCTGAGTACAGCCGTCGCTTTTGCAGTAAATGTACTGATCACACTGAACAGGGGCGAAAGAGCAATTTTCCGGCAGATGATCCTGTCGCGGATAAAAATATTCAACTTCTGATACGGTTCGTCATGGCAGATATCATCAGCATCATTGTCCCGATCTATAACGTGGAAAATTACCTTGAACGGTGTGTTGATTCCATCCGGAACCAGACCTACCCGGCTCTTGAGATCATCCTTGTCGATGACGGATCGCCGGATAGATGCGGCCGCATCTGTGACTCTTTCGCAGAAAAAGATCCGCGGATCAGGGTCATCCACAAGCCCAACGGCGGACTCTCGGATGCAAGAAATGCAGGACTGGAGAGCGCAACAGGTGAGTTTGTATCTTTTATCGACAGTGATGATTTTATTCATCCCGACATGATCCGGGACCTTTTTGAGCGGATACAGAAACATAAGGCGGATATTGTACAATGCAGCTTCAGGAGCGTTACGGAGGATTCGATGGTGGATCCGGGACCGGACAATGAGAAGGTGCTAAGTAACCTCGAAGCCCTGCGATATCTGTATACACCGTTTGTGGTGGATTACGTGATGGCCTGCAATAAGCTATACAGGAGGAGACTTTTCGGAAAGATCCGGTATCCCGCATCAAAGATCCATGAAGATGAATTCACAACCTACAAGCTAATTTACAAGGCAAAAAGGATTGTAGTGACGGACAGGAAATACTACCATTACTACCAGTCGCCCAACAGCATCATCCGGAGCAATTTCAGCGTGAAAAAGCTTCATTACGCGGAAGCAATGGAAGAGCGGATCATTTTTTTCAGAATTAACGGCTTGGGAGAATTGCATTCAATGGCGATCCAACGATATGCCAGGTGGCTTCTGCTGTTCTTATACCGCAACAGGAAAGCCCTTAAGGATTATCCTGACATAAAAAAAGATTTGCATGCCAGGTTTTCGTCTGTTGAAATGCTTGTGAGAAAAGATCCTGCTTCCGGAAAGCGCCTGAAGATGGTGCTGCATAATGCGCTGCTGGTGGATCCATTTGTAGGATTCCTTGTCTACCAGAATCTTTTCAAGAAAAACATCACCGGCCGGGCTGCAGGTTGGTTTGGCCTTGACTTTTAGAAACCAGGCGGCGAAAGAGGTCCGGCATTTTCCTGAGGACATTGACTGTCTTTTTTATATATCTTTTTGATTCACCCAGCGGTTTGAAGCCACTCCACCGTGTCCTTTCAAGGTGCTCAAAGAAAACCTTCCTGAATTCTTCCCGGTTGTCATATGTTTTGTACATCGGTTTACGCCCGATAAAATGGATGTTGAAGGGATCCGGGCAAGGAGAATCGGCGAATGAATTCCATCGCGGATCAAGTTCGAGCCAGCGGTTTGCCATCACGATATTCAGTCCGTACTGATCCGGGTAATTGGCATATTTCTCATTTTCGGAAATGCATCTGACGACTGTTTCAGCACTCCCCTCTTCACGCCACTTTTTATTGTTGACAACAAGGATGCCGGTGTTGAAATATTTTGTATCAGGATCAAACCCAAGTTCCCTGTAATTCATGATCCCACCCCACGAGTTGCTGAACACCTTCAGCCGGGGGTCCATCACGGCGGCAAGCATACGATCGCCCAGGCCAATGTTCCAAAGGTCTGAGATATCGCGCATCATAATCATATCCACATCGAGGTAGATGATCTTGTCAAAACGTTCCGGGATAAAATGGGGAATGAAGATCCTTGTATGAATGTTCTTCGGATAAGAACTTCGGTCGAAGGGGATCGTCATGTGATCTGGAATTGCTTCGTCCATTGGGATCCAGTTCAGATTCATTTTTCCTGTACCGAGGGAGGATGTCAGCTTTTTCCTGTTTCGGGAAGAAATGCCATCGTCCACAATGAAAACCTCAACAGGCTCGCCGGTTTTATGGTTGAATTCAATTGACTTCAGAAGCGCTGCCAGCAGCACTACATAGTGGTTGTCGCATGCAACCATTAGCGCGATAGGTGAGTTGTTTTCCATTTTATTTGATTAGAATGTTGAACTGAAAAAGTATTTACAAATCCCATGCCAATCTTCACAGATAAATAAACAACTGGTAATCCAACGATTTTAAAAGTGTCGTCTCCTTACCATTCCCAAATCCGGAAACCAACTCTAAAAACAGGATAAAACAATAATACCTTAAAAGATATCTTCAGAAGATTGGGCAGGGACACAATGGATGACCCGCCTTGCAACAAAGATATTGCGCATGACATTCATCGATCCGGAAAATCCTTGCGAGGCATGGCATAATTTTTGCTTATGTTGGGCAACACTGCACCGTAAAGCAATTGATTTCTCTGGTATCTGTCAATGTAAAAAAATTATCGTTTATGACTGTTACGACATTATTTTTCTGGTTCCTGCTTTTCATTTTGGTTTACACTTATGCAGGATATGGGATTCTGTTATTTGTTATTATCAGGATACGGAGGATTTTGGGGCTTGGTAAGCAGAAGCCCCCGGATCCTGGCTATGAACCCGACGTCACGCTTTTCATCGCTGCATACAATGAAAAAGAATTTGTGGATGAAAAGATGAAAAACTCCCTGGAACTGGAATATCCTGCCGAAAAGCTTCATATCCTCTGGGTGACCGATGGTTCGGATGACGGGACACCGGAAGAATTGAGAAAATACAAGGATGTTGAGGTTCATCATCTCCCGCAGCGAAACGGAAAGATCGGCGCCATGAACCGGGGGATGAAGCTGGTAAAAACCCCCATTGTGGTATTCTGCGATGCCAACACCATGCTTGGGAAGGAGTCGGTGCGCCGGATCGTTCGGCTTTTCAGCAATCCCCGTGTAGGCTGTGTTTCAGGTGAAAAAAGAATTCATAGTAAAGAGAAGGACACAGCTGCCGGATCGGGTGAAGGGCTATACTGGAAATATGAGTCTGCACTGAAGAGATGGGATGCCGAGCTCAATTCGGTAGTTGGTGCTGCAGGAGAGTTGTTTGCCATTCGCACGGAATTATACCGGGAGGTTGAGCGCGATACACTGCTGGATGATTTCGTGATATCACTGCGCGTAGCCCGTGAAGGTTATACCATTCAGTACGACCCGGAAGCCTATGCCATCGAGACCGCTTCGGCCAATGTGAAAGAGGAACTGAAACGAAAGATCAGGATATCAGCAGGAGGAATCCAGTCAATTGTCAGGCTGAAGGAATTGCTCAATATTTTCACCTACGGCACCTTGTCTTTCCAGTATATCTCGCACCGGGTTTTGCGATGGACACTGGCGCCTCTCTCGCTCCTGCTCCTGCTTCCGCTGAGCATGTTTCTCGGACTTCGTGAGGGGATTTTTGGCTTTGGCCTGTACAGTTCACTGTTCTGGGGGCAAGTCCTTTTTTATATGGCAGCTATGGTCGGTTATTATTTGGAGAACCGGATGATCCGCCTGAAACTGCTTTTTGTCCCATATTACTTCCTGATGATGAATCTCTCGGTCTTCCTGGGATTCAACAGGTATATCCGGGGGGCCCAGTCTGTAAACTGGGTCAGGGCACGGCGCGGAACTAACGTTTCCCTGGCTGGCCGGAATGTTCTTTGAGGTAGGCTTTCAGTTCCACGGCCATCTGACCAAGCGATGCCTTAAGTCCTGTCAGCACATGATCCATGCCTTCATCTGTCTGGTTTTTTCCCATCATTTCAAGCCCCAGTGCTTGTTCTGCAGCTTCGGTTGCACCGAGCATTGCACAATTTGATTTCAGCGTGTGGGCATTGATATCCAGTGCAGGAAAATCCTTTGACTTCACATTATTTTCGAGCACAGCGATTCTTTCAGGATAATCCCTGATAAACATAACGATCAATTCTGTTATGAGGGCTTTATCATACCCTCCAAGAAACTCATTGAATTTATCCCAGTCAATCATCGGAGCAATTTTTGATGAAATCCATCTACCGTGTTGTATCAATTCCAATGCAGAAATAATCGAATCCTTTGCTTTTAATTTCAGCTTTTTCGTAGATGTTGCGGCCGTCAAAAATCAGGGCGTTTTTCAGCAATTTTTTAATGACATTGAAGTTCGGAAATTTGAATTCCGGCCATTCGGTCACAAGCATCAGGCAATCGGCGTCGATCAGGACATCGTACTGGTCTTCGGCGTAAATAATGGTATCTCCGAGGATCCGCTTGGCCTCATGCATGGCCACGGGATCATATGCCTTGACTTTGGCGCCGGCGTCCAGGAATTTCCGGATCAGCACCAGGGATGGAGCTTCACGCATATCATCGGTCATGGGCTTAAAAGAAAGGCCCCACATGGCAATCGTCTTTCCCTTCAGGTCACCATTGAAATATTTATTCACCTTGTGAAACAGGACAGATTTCTGATCTTCATTCACGGCTTCAACGGCCTTCAGTACGCGCAGTTCATAGTTGAAGTCGCTGCCCGTATGAACAAGTGCCTTTACATCCTTCGGGAAGCAGGAGCCCCCATAGCCGATACCCGGGTAGATAAATTTCTGACCGATCCTGGAATCCGACCCGATCCCTTTCCTGACCATATTGATATCGGCTCCCACGATCTCGCACAGGTTTGCAATGTCATTCATGAAGCTGATCTTCGTTGCAAGCATTGAATTTGCAGCATATTTTGTCATCTCTGCAGATGTGATATCCATGAAAATGATCGGATGGCCGTTGAGTGTAAATGGTTTGTAGAGGCTCTTCATCAGCTCTTCTGCACGCAGCGAGTTGATCCCTATCACGATCCGGTCAGGCTTCAGGAAGTCATCCATGGCTGCGCCTTCCTTGAGGAATTCGGGATTTGAAGCAACATCAAATTCAATGGTGGCTGCGCGTTTTTTCAGCTCGTCCTGCACGGCTTTCCTGACTTTATCAGCTGTTCCGACAGGGACGGTACTTTTTGTTACGATGAGCAGGTAGTCATTCATGTGTCTTCCGCATTCAGCAGCAACTCGGAGCACATACTGGAGGTCTGCGCTGCCATCTTCGTCCGGCGGCGTGCCTACGGCGATGAATACAACTTCTGTTTCCCGAAGCGATTCGGCGAGGCTTGTGGTAAAATGCAACCTGTTTTTCTTTTGGTTGCGGTGGACCATTTCCTCAAGTCCGGGCTCAAAAATCGGGATGATCCCGGT
>TBL_comb47_HYPODRAFT_10001052_pt1 | contig 36377 bp, 33 predicted proteins | sample TroBogypolimnion_40_FD_10682 | JGI IMG/M metagenome (IMG submission 10682)
ATTTTCCCGGCATATTAATCTAAATAAGTTTAGATTGAATTTATACAAATGATTTAAAACAAAAAACCCCGCCATAATTCCTCCCCTTTATCATCAATAAAGGGGAGGGTAGGGAGGGGTTAAGTACCGGAGGCCGGACTCGAACCGGCACCTGGTGTAAGCCAGACTGGATTTTGAGTCCAGCGCGTCTACCAATTCCGCCACTTCGGCATTATATGTAAATCAAAATATCAAAAATTCCGAAAACCGCCATCCCGATTTCATCGGGACTACTCGCTTTGCTCGCAGCTTCGGCAAATCCTATTTAGGGTACGAAATATACTCAACTGGATATTATATTTCAATTTTTTTCTTTCATGTATCTCAATAAAACCCCTGAATTAATTAAAACTTGAAAGAAATATACATTTGAGGATTCTTCAATTGTATATATATTTGAGTGGAATAATTTTTGCACACTTTTGATGTTGTATTTTCTGAAAATAATTCTAACAACAAATTAAAAAAATATAAAACACGAAAAAACCTTATAAAGAGGTAATTTATGGAAAGGATACTAAAGCATCCTGTCCTGTCAGTTCCGGAAAATGAGAAAAAAGTAGAATTTTTTTTCAATGGCAATAAAATTGAAGGATATGAAGGAGAGGCTGTTTCCTCAGCATTAATATCGAATAATATAAAAGAATTTGCTATTCACAAGAGAGATGATGCCCCGCAGGGTATTTATTGTGCGAACGGGCAATGCTCCCATTGTACAGTGATAATAGACGGTTTACCCTTAAAATCATGCATTACTCCCTTAAAGGGGGGAATGAAGATTGAAACCTTGCGTTATGTTCCAAAACTCCCCGAAATTGATTCCCCAATGAAAAAATATGAAAAGATTGAAGAGAAATGCGACGTTCTTGTAATCGGCGGCGGCCCGTCAGGTTTAACTTCAACAATTGAGCTTGCCAAATTAGGTTTTAAAGTAATTCTCGTAGATGATAAGAATCTTTTAGGCGGAAAACTATTATTGCAGACGCATAAATTTTTCGGGTCAATTGAAGATTGTTACGCGGGTACAAGAGGTGTGGATATTGGACACAATCTTGAAAAAATTGTCCGCTCTTATGATAATGTAAAAATTTATACAAGCACTTCTGTAGTAGGAGTTTATAAAGATAAAAAAGCAGGTCTCTTTGTAGATAACAAAAATTATGTAATTGTGGAATTTGATGGTATAATAATTTCAGCCGGTGCGCGTGAACGTTCTGTAATCTTCCCCGGAAATCATTTACCCGGTGTTTATGGTGCAGGTGCATTTCAAACTCTAGTAAACCGTGATCTTGTTAAATCATCTAACAAAGTATTCATAGTAGGCAGCGGAAACGTAGGACTTATCGGTGCATATCATGCACTTCAGGCAGGTATTAAGGTTGCAGGCATTTGCGATATTCTGCCTAAAGCATCAGGATATAAAGTGCATGCAGATAAAATTAAAAGAATGGGTGTGCCTATTTATTTGAATCACACTGTTCTTTCAGCCGAAGGGAACGGTAAAGTTGAAAAAATTACAATAGCTCAGGTAGATAATAATTTTAATCCTATTCTTGAAACAGCAAAGACATTTGAAGTTGATACACTTCTGGTTGCCGTGGGTTTAAGTCCGGTTGATGAATTCTACAATATGGCTGTTGATTTTGGTTTTAAGGTTGTAAAAGCAGGGGATGCAAATGAAATTGCAGAAGCTTCCTCGGCTATGTTCGGCGGCAGGATTGCAGGACTTCAGATGGCTCAGATTCTTGGTAAAGATGTTGTTATTGATGAATCATTTAACAAGAAAGCTGAAGTGCTTAAAAGCCGTCCGGGCAAAGTTGTAGAATTTAAAGAAATAGAATTAACCGAAAATTATCAGCCCGTAATTCATTGCGTAGAAGAAATTCCATGCAACCCTTGTACATCTGTTTGTCCGCAGCATGCTATAAATCTATTTGATGAGCAGGGGAGCATAATGGATCTGCCCTATTTTAATGGCGACTGTAACGGATGTCAGAGCTGTATGGCTATCTGCCCCGGACTTGCAATTTCCCTTGCTAAGAAAATTGATGATAATTTCGCTGAAGTAATATTGCCTCACGAATTTATTCCTGATTTTAAAGTTGGAGACATGATTCCCTTAATGTCTATGGAAGGTGAATACATAGAAGACGGTCAGGTTACAAAAATCCGTTTCAATAAAAAATATAAGACAAGCATTGTTTATCTAAAAACATCATTAAAGAACGCAAGTAAAATTTCCGGAATAAGAGTGCAGGATGTAAAAGAAGTTGAACCAATGAAAGATGCTTCTTACACCTATCTTCCTGATAACGGTGTAGTATGCCAATGCGAACTTATTACCGTAAAAGAAATCATAGATTATATTAAAGAGCATAAAGTCCGCGATGTTGCACAGCTTAAACCATTGCGTGTAGGTATGGGCGCCTGCGGCGGTAAAAATTGTTCTACACTTCTTCCACGTGTATTTAAAATGGCAGGAGTTGATTGGAATGAAGTAACACCGAATACTAAACGCCCGTTAAGCGTTGAAGTTCCTATGTATGCTCTAATAAACGAAAATGATGGTGAATAATATGAAAACATTTGATGTAACAATTATCGGCGGCGGAAGTGTCGGACTCCCGTTAAGTTATTATTTAGCCAAAAGAGGTTTAAAAGTAGGACTGATTGAGAAAAGAAATTCAGTAGGCAGAGGGCAGAACAGAGCTGCAATCGGCGGTATCCGCGCTACACATTCCGATCCTGCAAAAATTGCAATTTGCCAGCTCTCATTGAATATTTTTAAGAATTTTGAAGAAGAACACGGTATGGATATCGATTGGGTGCAGGGAGGTTATATGTACCCGGTTTATGATGAAGCAAAAGAAAAGACACTTAAAGATTTACTTTTAAAACAGAAAAGCTTCAATCTTAATATTGATTGGATCACGCCGCATAGGGTTGAAGAACTGGCACCCGGAATAAATACAGTTAGTTTACGCGGCGGCACCTATTCTCCTGAAGATGGTTCTGCTAGTCCACTTAAGACTGCCGATGCCTTTTATGTATTGGCAATGAAAGCGGGAGTTGAATTCTTCTTTGGTGAAGAAGTTATTTCAATGGAAACGAAAGGAAGAATGGTTACCGAATTTTCTACACAGAAAGAAAAATTTTCTTCCGGTATTGTAGTAAATGCATCGGGTGCTGATGCAAAAAATCTTGGTAAATTAATAGGCTTGGAATTACCAATAAATCCCGATTGTCATGAAGGCGGAATTACCGAACCGGTTCAAAGGTTTTTTGAACCAATGATTGTTGATATCCGCCCGGATGATAAATCCCTTAACTATTATTTTTATCAGAATAAGGAAGGGCAGGTTGTATTCTGCATTACTCCGCTGCCAAGCATTCTTGGAACTGATACTGATAATACTTCGGAGTTTCTGCCTCTTGTAATAAAGCGGATGATTGGTTTATATCCGCGTCTCAGGAATTTAAGAGTTAGAAGAACATGGCGCGGGCTTTATCCCATGACTCCCGACGGGTTCCCGATTGTCGGCTATACTAAGGAATATGACAATTATATTCTGAACATAGGTATGTGCGGGCAGGGTTTCATGCTCGGGCCCGGCTTAGGAAAGATTCTTACTGAAATTATAATTGATAAAACTGATAAGTATAATAATTTTCTTGAACAGCTCACTTTATACCGCAGTTTCAGCGGTATGGAAATGCTGAAATAAAATATGCTACTATCTGCCGGGTTTAGCCCGGCAGATTTTTAATTTAACAATTCAAATCTTTTTTGCCTTTTATTCATTTTTCGTTTTTAAATTTACAATCGTTATAATTACATTTAATGTACATCCTGATAAAAGCAGAGAAGCGCAAAATGAAAACCCATAATTATTTAAAAGCAATTGCTTTTTGTATTTCCTCCCTTGCAGTTTTAAGCGGATGTTCAAGTGTTTCGAAAAGTTCAACAGAGGCTTATATGAAAAGTTATACACCGGAACAAATGAAAGAGATGTATGATAATATCAAAGCCAAATATGAAAAATTAAGGCCGCAATCTATTCAACCTGCGGAAGGGTATATTAAATATCCATACCTTATTCCTGCCGGATTTTATAAACAGCTTTGGGATTGGGATGGTTTTTTTATTGGATATCATTTGGCCTCAATTGGTAAACCTGAGTATCTAAAATATTGGGCTCTTAACTTTGTGCAGGCAATAGACAGCAGCGGCTATGTATCAGGGTGTGTTACGACACAAGGACCAAGGCCTTTATTCGGCAAATTTGCTATGAAACCTTTTCTTGCTCAGGGAGCTTACATCTCTGCTTCGGCTATGAATGATTTCAACTGGATCGCACCTGTATTCGAAGGTATGAAGAAAGTATGCCGTTACAGGGAAAAGACTCAATATGATGAAAAGTATGGTTTATTTTTCTGGGAAAATGCTATGCAGAGCGGTGCCGATAACACAGTAGTATTAACAAACGATGATAATGAAAAAAGTGCCATACTTGCAGTGGATATAAATGTATTTCAGTATAGAGAATATTTGTCAATGTCTAAGATTGCTCTAAAACTGGGGAAAGAGAATGATGCAAAAGATTTTACTTACAAGGCTGCTCAACTAAAAGAACATATCATGAAATATTTATGGGATAAGGAAGAATTCTCGTTTTGGAATGTAAGAAGAAGAGACGGCAGAGCTATAAAGAGGGTAAGCTATTCTAATTTCATTCCGCTGATACAAAAAGATTTTCTTTCTCAGGAAGAAGGTCGGGAAATGATTAAACGTTATCTGTGGAATTCTGAATATATGCTTGCCGGTTACGGAATGCGCAGCCTTGCTAAAAATGATCCCGATTATAATAATGAAAATATAATTGTCCCATACTCTAACTGGCAGGGGCCGACCTGGATAGTTGCCAATTATCTTTATTCAATTGGATTAAAAAATTACGGATTCGATTCAGAATACAATCAGCTTACGGGTACACTTGGGGAGATGATAATTAAGGATATTGACCACTGTGGTTCCATGCACGAAAATTATAATGCAGATACCGGCGAACCATTAGCACCAACAGCGGAGCAGTCCAAAGACGGCATCTTTACAGGGTTTGTAGGGTGGAATTTGTTACTTCAAAACATTTTCATGGGTGCAGTTGATAATAACTGGAAACTGCTTGAAATAAATTGATTTAATTTTTTATGTAAAGAAAATTATAAAGGCCTCAACAATTATTAGCCGAGGCCTTATAAACTATTTTTTGAATCTATCCATAAGATTTTTACCGAAATGGTTGAACCAGCTGTACAGCACCGGAACAATTACAAGTGTTAAGATTGTTGATGATAATAATCCGCCTACTACGACAACCGCAACCGGTTTTTGAATTTCTGAACCCGGCCCAGTAGCATATAATAAAGGAATAAGACTGAAAATAGCAATGGAAGCCGTCATCAGTATCGGCCTGATTCTAACGCTGCATCCTTTTCTAATGGCTTCTTCTTCATTTAATCCTTCCATTTCATATTGGTTTATCTGCGATACAAGTACTACTCCGTTCAAGACCGCCACTCCGAATAAAACTATGAAGCCTATTGATGCAGGAATGGATAAATATAAACCTGTTATGAATAGAGCAATTACTCCTCCTACAAGCGCAAATGGCAGAATAAATACAATCAGTAAAGATAGTCTCAGGGATTTAAATGTCAGGAACAATAATAAAAATATCAAAAGGATTGCAATGGGAGCAATAATCATTAAACGGTGCATTGCACGCTGCTGATTTTCAAACTGGCCGCCCCATTCCAGATAATATCCGGTAGGCAGTATAATATTTTTTGCAATAGTCTTTTTTGCTTCATGCACGAATGTGCCAATATCACGTCCATGTACGTTTAATTCTATTCCAATACATCTAAGGCCGTTTTCTCTGCTAATCTGTACGGGGCCGTTTTCAAACTTAATATCTGCAATTTGTGAAAGTGGTATCTGAAAACCGGAATCAGTATTAATTAACAAATTTCCAATTGCTTCGATGGAGTTTCTGTTTTCCTCCGAAAATCTTACCTGCACATCGAACACTTTATTTTCTTCATTGACCTGAGTTGCTGTTTTGCCTCCAATTGCGGTTTCAACGGAAGATTGAACCTCTGCAATATTTATACCGTATCTTGCAATTTTATTTCTGTCAAGATCAATGTTTAAATAACTTTGCCCTATAACTTTTTCTGTAACAATATCTGTAGCTCCTTCAATTTTAGAAATTGTTGAAGCTATTTCATTTGCTTTCTGAGTTAGTGTATTTAAATCGCTTCCGAACAGTTTTACAATCAATTGTGCCCGCGTACCTGTAACAAGTTCGTCAATTCTGCATTGTATCGGCTGGCTAAAGCCATATGAAATTCCAGGAATTGAAGCTAATTCATTTCTCATCATTTCCATTAATTCTTCACGGCTAACTTTGTGTTCCCATTCATTCCTTGGCTTCATAATGCCCACATAACCGGTTTTGTCAGGCCCTCTTGTATCAAGCGCAATTCCTGTTTGCCCTATGCAACCAACGACTGTTTCAAGTTCGCTGAATTTCTTCAGTTTAACACTTATCAGCTTGTTTATTTCAATTGACTTATCAAGAGAAACCGTAGGCAGCAGAGAAACATCGAAATCAAATGCACCTTCATCCATGATAGGTAAGAATTCAGAACCCAGGAATGGAAAAATAATTGCTGATAATAGTATCAGAATTGTTGAAACGATGAATATTCCTTTTTTTCTTCTAAGGCTGAATTCCAGTATAGATGCGTAATGCCTATTAATAAATTCCATTATTTTGTTATTCTGTTCTTTTGAAGGTTTTAAGAATAAATAGCATATAACCGGAATTACAAATATAGAAAGGAGTAGTGATGAAAGAAGCGCAATGATAACTGTTTTTGCAAGAGGAATGAACATCTTACCTTCAATTCCCTGAAGGGTCAATATGGGGACAAATGTTAATGCAATAATCAACTCTCCGAAAATACTTGGTTTTCTTACTTCAATTGCTGCTTTAATTACTTTGTTAAATTTGCCTTCTCTGTTTGTTTCATCTGATAGGTACCTCTGTACGTTTTCCACTTGAATTATTGTAGTGTCCACTATCATACCAATAGAAATTGCCAGCCCGCCGAGTGTCATAAGGTTAGCATCCAAATGAATTATTTTCATTGCAAGGAAAGTCATCAGTAATGATAATGGAAGTGCAATTAAAACAATTAACGAACCCCGAATATTTTTAAGAAGGATATAGAGAATTAGCAAAACTAGAATTGAGCCTTCAATTAATGCCGATGTAACAGTTTTAACACTTGCATCAACAATTGATGAACGGTCATAATATGGAACTATTTTTACTCCGGCAGGCAGAATATTATTTTTATTAATCAATGCAATTTCATCTTCAACTCGTTTCACAACTTCACGGCTGTTATCTCCGCGGAGCATCATTACAATACCTCCAACACACTCCTGTGTGCCATTCAATATTGCTGCTCCCTGCCTAATCGCCTGTCCAACTTTAACATCTGCCACATCTTTAATATAAGTGGGAGAGCCTTTAGTGGACCTAAGTACAATATTTTCAATATCACTTACATCTTTAATTAGGCCGACTCCTCGTACTATATACTGTTCCGAATTATTCTGGATTATATTCCCGCCGATATTCTGGTTATTGTTTTCTACAGATTTAAAAACATCATTAAGACTGATATTATACTTTAAAAGTTTAGTAGGGGATACGATTACCTGATATTGCTTAAAATACCCGCCGAATGAATTGATTTCGTTTACTCCTTCAACTCCCTTTAGCAAAGGTGTTACAACCCATTCCTGAGTTGTTCGTAGTTCCGTTAGATAATTTATTCTATCCTGTTCATTCTCCGGCATCGGACCCGATAGATAATACTGGTATATTTCCCCCATTGCTGTTGCTATAGGACCCATACTAACATCGCTGTCTTTAGGTAGGTCATCCTTAACATCTGAAAGGCGCTGGAATACTAACTGGCGTGCAAAATAAATATCAATATCATCATCAAAAATAATAGTTACAATGGAGATGCCATACTTAGTAGTTGAGCGCATCATCTTAACCTTGGGGAGCCCTTTCATGGACATTTCAAGTTTATTGGTAATCATTCTCTCTATTTCAAATGCGGAAAGGCCGTTTGCCCTGCAGGTTATTTCAACCTGATTATTTGTTACATCGGGGAAAGCATCAATTGGTATCGTAAAATAAGAATATACCCCAAGGCCAATAATTAAAAGCACTAAAACAATAATGAGGTTCTTCTGCTTCATGCATGATGATAAAATCCGTTCAAGCATTATTCCTCCCCGCCAAAGCTGCTTTTCATTAATTCAGATTTTATATAAAAAGCTCCTTTGGTTACCACTTTATCCTTTACGCTTAAACCCTTTTTTATTTCAGTTTTAGTACCATTGGAAATTCCGGTTTCTATATCTCTTTTTTCAAATGTCGAATCATTTACCTGAATAAAAACGTAATATTTCCCATTATCGTTAACAAGAGTTTCGTTTGGTATTGTTACTGCGTTATTGGTCTTTGTTACCGGAATTTTTAATTCGCCGAACATTTGCGGCTTAAGCCTGTTTTTATCATTATTAAAGAAAGCTCTAATGCTTATAGTCCTTGTTTTTTCATCCACTACCTGAGAAATAAATTTAAGCGAGCCTTTAAATATTTCATTTGGATAAATTGCCGATGTAAAAAATGCCTCGGAGTTGCCCTCTAATCTTGGTACATCTTTTTCGTAAATTTGAGCTTCAGCCCACACTGTAGAAGTATTAATTATTCTGAAAGCAGTGGAGTTATCATCAACAAGCTGGCCAATTACAACCGACCTTTCTATTACCAAACCTGTAATTGGGGCTTTAACTATTAACCTGCCTGCCGAATGGGATGTGGAATTATTTAATGCTTCTTCATCTGTAAGCCCTATTGAATGGATCTTTTCATCTTCTGCCTGAAAATCAGCAAGAGCTTTTTCATATTCGGCTTTTGCTTCAAGATATGTTTTTTGAGATGAAACATTCTGTTCGGATAGTGATTTCTGCCTCTTATAGGTTGTTTCAGTAAAATCAAGATTGGCCTTAGCTTTCTGGTATGCAGATCTTATTTCACCAATTTCAAGTCCTTCTAATTCCATTAACTCCTGTCCAGTCGTAACATAACTGCCGGGGTTTACGAAGACTTTTTTAACTTTTCCTTTTATAAAGGAGCCAACCAATGCTTCATTATCCTGATTAGTCAATATTCGTGCGGGTTCTGTTAAAAAACCATTGAATGATTCCACTGCCGGATTTACAGACTCAATTCCCATTTCCGTTATGGATTGATGTGATAGAATCACTCTTTGTGTATTTTCATCTTTTAAGCTTTGCCCATCATTGCCGATTTTCTGCTTGCACGCAGAGCAAATAATTAAAATGGCAACAAAAAATAATATTGTTCTTTTCATTTAAATCTCCAAAGAATGATTATCGTATTATTCTGCCAATTATTTTTTCCAGGGAAGAAAGTACTGTAAAATAATTGGAAAGGGAATTAAAGTAATTATTACGAATAGAAATCAAATTTTGTTTTGCCTGAAGAAACTCAACATAATTTATTTCACCGCTGTCATAACTTAACTTTGCTAATCCGAAAACAGATTCTGCTTCTGGAAGAAGTTCATTCCGGTAGGTATCTAATTGCTCCTGTTCATAGATGAACCCAGTGTAAGCATTATTAAGCTCCAGCGGTATAGAATTTTTAAGTGAATGGTTTTCTTCAAGGGCTATATTATAATTTGCAGATGCCTCCTGAATTTGCCCTCTTTGATCGAAAAGGAACCATATAGGAAGTGAAATTCCGAAAGATACACCGTACAGATTAGGATTATCGGGCTCTGCCTGGCGGTAATATGAAAAATTAAAGTTAGGAAGCAGACTTGACCATGCAAGTGTTTTGTTAATTGAAGCAATTTCTATTTGCTTATCGGTTCTTTTTAATGAACTATTGTTGGCCACTGCTTCTTGTAATAGGTCTTCATATTTAAGATTAATTCTTGTAATAGCCAGTGAATCAGTTAATACTATTAAACTATCTGAAATTTGTATTGAGTTTAATTGAGTTAACAAGGCGTTTTTTGAAAATTTGAGATCATTTTGAGCCGACTTAAGAGAAGCCGACGCTTCATTGAATTGAATTTTGGCAGTAATGGCTTCTAGTTTAGTTCCTTCTCCGGATTTGAATTTTAAATCGGCCTTTTCTAGAAAATCCTTTGCAATTTTTAGATTATCCTGAAATAATGCCAGTTTCTTAGTCCTTATTAATACTTCCGTATAAAGTTTTTTAACATTAGAGGTTGTTTCGATCATAGTTTTATCAAGGTCATCTCTTGATGCAGATATCTCATAATTAGAACGTGAGCCTTTTAGAAATATATTTGTAGGAAATTCAATTGCCTGGTTTATTTCCCATGTCCTCTCCTGATAATCACTTAAACCTTTTCCTATAGGAACGAAGTCATGCGAAAGAGATATCCATGGTGAAGGGAGTGAAATGGAATTCCAGAATTTTCCTTTTAATGCTTCAACATTATTTTGTGCACGCAATACTTCAAAATTCTTTGCCAGTGCTGTCTCTACAGCTTTATCGAGCGATAGATAGATTTTTTCCCGGGCCTGCTGGCCAAATAATAACGATGTAATTAAAATATAATAGAAAATATAAATTTTCATTCTTATCTCCTGAATAAAAAAATAGTGATTAGAATTTTAGTATTTAGAAGGTCAGATTAGAAGTGATTTATATTTATAAAGATCGGGCTGCGAATAATTAAATAGATAAGTTTGTTTGTATGAAATTTGTGAAAAGGGTAAATTCTCTTTAATAATTTGTTCTACCGGAATAATATTTATTACAGGAGGATGGTTGCCGGTCATGCGCATTTCATCATGAGGGATAATAGTACTTACAATAATCTTTGAATAATCATGGTCATCATGATGCAGGCATTTTGAGCCGGTTTCATGCAAAATAAGGTGAGATAATGATAAAAAGAAACCGCAATAAAGCAGAAGAGCAGCAAGTTTTAATATGTTGGAATTTCCTTTTTTCATAGTAATTAAATCTAATAAGAAAACATTTATTTGGAAAACTAATAATAATGTTTTTGGTGTAAATTTAAAGTATTTCATGCCTATTGATATGCTTTTGAACTGTTTTCTTAAATTTATTTTCGGTACTATTTATATTTATTCGGTTATAAGGTAAATTGCACCCTCAAAAGATTAAAGATGTTAAATGGAAATTATTAAAAGCAGCTTATTAAAGCAGTTTCCCGAATTGATTTTTGGAATTAGTACTCGTACCGGACTGGGGAGGCAGGCACCATTCTTTTTTAATACTTCACTTACTGTAGGAGATAATGAAAAGTTAGTATGGGAAAACAGAGATTACTTTTTTAATAAACTTGGCTTAACCCGCGACCAAATCATTTTTCAGAGGCAAATTCATTCTGATATTATTACACTTGTAATTGACAGTAATAACAGTACCGAACTTGCAGGAAATATTTCCGGTTCAAGAATTTATTATAAAGATAATGTTATTTCAGCTGATACAATTAAAAAAGGAATTGAAGCCACTCCCTTTTATGCTGGCGAATGCGATGCAATGATCACGAATTTGATTATGACCGGGCTTACAGTTTCTACTGCTGATTGCACTCCGATTTTTATTTACGATAAAAAAAATAAGGTAATTGCCGGCATACATTCAGGATGGAGAGGAACTGTAAAACGGATTTTGTACAAGACACTTCATAAAATGAATGAAGTTTATAATTCAAAACCGGAATATTTGTATTGTTTTATTGGTCCCTGCATTTCACAGAAAAATTATGAAGTTGGAGAAGAAGTTGCTTCAGAATTTTCAGAAAAATACCTTTTTAAAAAACCAAATGGGAAATATTTGCTTGACTTAAAAAAAGCTAATCATGATATGATAATAGAATTCGGTGTACCAGAACCACATATAGAAGTTTCTCCTATTTGCTCTCTTGAAGATAATAATCTGCAAAGTTACCGGAGGGATGGGGAAAAATCGGGCAGGTCACTAGGCGTTATTGCATTGAAAGGATAATAATGAAATCTGAAAAAGTTAGAATTGTTCTCGGGTATATTTTAATATGCCTTATTTGGGGTTCTACATGGCTTGCAATAAAAATTAGTGTGGATTCGTTTCCTCCTATGGGAGCGGCAGGGCTCAGATTTGTATCTGCTGCTATCTTATTTTACATCTACATAAAATTAAGAAAGATTGAAATAAGAAAAGACGCATTTGCAATTAAGATATATTTAATACTCGGCTTTTTCTCTTTTGTAATACCATTTGCCTGTCAGTATTGGGCCGAACAATATATACCGACAGGATTAACATCAATTGTATTTGGCGTGCTTCCATTTTTCGTAGTTTTGATTTCACCAATACTGCTGCCCAAAACAAGAATTGGAATTTATGAATGGATAGGAATTATTATAGGATTTATCGGACTTGTAATAATATTTTCTGAAAATCTGGAAATAAATTTACAAAATGATTTCCTTGGTATGCTGGCAATTGTTATTTCTGCAATGGTAGCAGCTTTTATATCGGTTTATATGAAAAAGCATGGAGGCGGACTTGATTCGGTAGGGCTTAATTTCATCCCGGTGGCAATTGCCGGACCTTCATTTATTATTATATCTCTAATTACAGAAAAGAATTCTGTATGGAATTTCAATTTAAACGGAGTACTTGCTTTCTTATTTCTGGCACTATTCGGTACTGTAATTGCTTTTTCCATTTATTACTGGCTAATGAAGAGAATTAGTGTATTTTTAATCTCTTTGACTACATTTATTACCCCTATTGTAGCTATTATTCTGGGTTGTGTTGTCCTTGCGGAAGCTTTTACTCTAAGGGATTTACTGGGAAGTTCTTTAGTGTTAATTGGTATTTTATTTGCTAACTTTAAAGACTTAATAAATTATTTTACTGTAAAACGGGCTAATTTATAATTATGTTGAATATTATCCGGATTAAAAAAGCTACCTTTTATGCTTATCACGGTGCATTACAGGAAGAGAAGGATATGGGGGGCAAATTCGAAGCTGATGTAGATATTTACACAAGCTTTGCCGAAGCCGTTAAAGAAGATGATCTCCATAAAACGATTAACTATGTTTCAGTATATAAATTTATAAATCAGCTTGTACATGAAAAAAAATACAGCCTTATTGAAACTCTGGCTACTGTAATAGCAGATAAATTACTGGCAAAGTATCCGGAAATTCAGAAGATTTCAGTACGCGTAAGGAAAAATACTGTGCCTATAGGCGGTTTAATTGACTGTGTTGAAGCGGAAGTAATTAAAGAACATGGAGAATAAGTGTTACTTGGGACTCGGTTCCAATAAAGATAACCGGGTTGAGTTTATACAAAGGGCAGTTAATGAGTTAAATTCAATGCAAGGCTGCATGGTTACAAATTGTTCTTTTCTTTATGAAACAAAGCCTTACGGAAATGTAAAACAAGATAATTATTACAATGCTGTATGCGAATGTTTTACCAATTTAACACCTGCCGTTCTATTTAAGACTATTAAAAATATTGAAAACAAGCTCGGCAGGAAGAAATCTGAAAAATGGGGCCCGCGTGAAATTGATATTGATATTCTTCTTTACAATGATTTAATTTATAAAGATGAATGTTTGAATATTCCTCATCCGGAGATGATAAAAAGGGATTTTGTGATTATTCCTCTTTTGGAAATAAATCCTGATATTATTCATCCGGAATTAAAAATAAAATTAAATTCTGTTATTTTTGAAGAGAAAGACAGATACATTATTAAAAAAAGTGAAATAAATCCTTTAAATTCCCGGTAGTAATATGAAAGAATTGCGTTACATAGCTATAGAAGGAGTAATTGGCGTAGGAAAAACATCTCTTGCAGCCAAACTTGCTGAAAAACTAAATGCAAACCTTATTAAAGAAGAATTTGAATCGAATCCTTTTCTCGAAAAATTTTATAACGACAGGAAGCAGTATGCTTTCCAGACACAGATGTTTTTTCTTATTAACAGGTATAAACAACAGCAGAACTTAAGTCAGCAGAATTTATTTTCAAGTTATATTGTATCGGACTATATCTTTGATAAAGACAGAATTTTCGCTTATCTGAACCTTGCAGGGGATGAACTGAAACTTTATGAAAGCATTTTCCCGCTGCTTGAAAGAGATCTGTTAAAACCCGACCTTGTTATTTATCTTCAATCGAGCATTGACCGCCTCATGTACAATATAAAAAAGAGGGGCAGGAAAGTAGAAAAAGGGATAAGCAGAGGATATATTACAGAACTTTACGAATCTTATAACAATTTCTTTTTTAAATATAACAATACCCCTTTACTTATAGTTAATACTACCGATATGGATTTTGTTAACCGTGCAAAAGATTTCAATGAATTATATAATCAGATCTTCCGTGAAGACAGAGGATTCATAGAGTATTTTAACCCCGAAATCGGAGAATAGAAATGTTATTGTTTGATTTTTTTATTTATCTGTTCGGTTTTTGGCTGGTATTCAAGGTGCTGCGTTTCTTTTTCCGTTATATGAGCCAGCCCGAACCAAAGAAGAACGGCAGTAATTATTCCAAACCGCAAGATTCAAAATTACAGATAAAGAAAGAAGACATCATAGATGCAGAATTTGAAGAGATAAAATCCGAAAAGAAAAATAATTAAGATATAAATGGTCCTAAGAAAAATATTTTCTGCTATTGTAATATTTATTCTGAGAATTATTTTTTATTCTAAAAAGAAAAATATCCTTCCAATAAATCCGGTAAAGTTTCTAATTATCAGGCAGCATAATCAATTCGGCGATATGCTTGCAACAATTCCCCTTTTCAGGGCAATTAAGGAAACATATCCGCATTCGGAAATAACTTTGATAGCCAGCCCGGAAAATCATTTTGCTGTTACAAAAAATGAATATATTAAGGAAGTATTTAACTTCAATAAAAAATTATTGAAAAAGCCTTCTTATATCAAGTCATTTATTTCGGTACTTAGGCGGGGATATGATGTAACAATTGTTCCGGCTACGGTTTCAATTTCATCAACAAGCTGTATTATGGCCAGGATTTCTAAATCCAAATTAAGCGTTGGTCCGAGTTCACTTGATGGAGCTGCAAATAAACTTGATTTTCTTTTTGATATTGGAGTAAATCTTGATTGGAGAAAAAATCCTGAAATGAATGTATCACAATTTTGTCTTGATATCCTCAAACCTTTGAATATCTCTACGAATAACTATAAATCATGCGTAACATTTGATAACGCTGATGTAAAGATGGCAGAAGAATTTCTAAATTCATTTGGATTAAAAGACAATAAGGTTGTTGCGGGCTTTCATGTCGGAGCCGGCAAGCCGCCTAATAGATGGCCACTTGAGAAATATGTTAAGCTTATTGAATTGCTAAAGAAAGAATATAACATAAAATTTTATTTCACAGGCAGCAACAGTGATAAAGATGAAATTGGGTACATGAAAGAAAAGTTTAAAAATGAAGCATCGTTTTTTCTAAATAAGTCAATACCGGAACTCGCTGCAGTAATTTCTAGAGCCACAATTTTTATTACAAATGATACCGGTGTCATGCATGTTGCAGGCGCTACAAATACACCGCAAATTTCTATCTTTGGGCCTACAAATCCTAATAATTGGGCACCTATTGGGGATAATAAATTTTTTCTCCGTAAAAACGAAGATATAAACAGTATTGAAGTTTCTGATGTTTACAATCTTGCCGTTGATATAATAACTAAGCAGCTCAAAAAATAAAATATGAACAAAGCCCTTGCAGCTATTGATATAGGTACAAATTCTTTTCATTTAATTATTGTCAGGTTAAGTGAAAACGGCAATTTTGAAATTATTGACAGAGAGAAGGAAGTTATCCGCCTTGGAGAAGGAAACGGCGGAGATATTAAGCTAATCAATGAATCAGCTATTGATAGGGCTGTACTGACACTAAAAAGGTTTAAAGGTATTGCCGATACTTATGATGCAAAAATAAGAGCCGTTGCAACAAGCGCAGTTAGGGAAGCAGGGAACAGAAATGAATTAATTAACCGTGTACTGGACGAATGCGGTATTGAAATTGAAGTCGTAAGCGGAAATGAAGAAGCCCGCTTAATCTATCTTGGCATCCTTAAAGCCGTTCCTGTGTATGGTAAGAAAGCCCTTATAATTGATATTGGCGGGGGAAGCACCGAATTTCTTATCGGATCAAAAGGGGATGCATCATTTACATTCAGTGTTAAATTAGGGGCGGTCAGGCTGTCACAGAAATTCTTCCCCGATTTTAATGTTACCTCGAAAGGAATTAAAGCCTGCCGTAAATGGGTAGAAGGGGAAATATATATTGCTGCTGAAAAAGGAAGGAAAACCGGATTTGACGTTTGTGTCGGTTCATCCGGTACGATAATGACTGCCGGATTAATGATCCTCGCAAAAAAGAAGAAGGATGTATCTGCAAATACCATACTCAATAATTTTGAATTTACACGTGATCAATTATTTGAAATAGAAAAACTTGTATTGAGTAAAAAGTCAGTTGAAAAAAGAAAGAAAATTCCAGGCCTTGATCCGAACCGTGCAGATATTATCCCTGCGGGGATAATCATACTTTCTCAAATTTTCAGATTATTTAATTTGAAGAAAATGATCATATCGGGTTATGCATTAAGGGAAGGTATAATAATAGATTCATTGCAGAAACAGGGAAGGAAAAATAAAAAACCAGTTCTTTCAAATATCAGGCTTGAAAGCATTAAACACCTTACGGAAATTTTTAAATTCGACTCACTTCACTGCCGCCATGTTGCAGGATTGGCTTTGCAGATTTATGACCAGATTGCCTCTTTACACAACCTTCCTAAAGAGTGCAGGGAATATCTGGAAGCCGCAGCACTTCTTCATGACATCGGCTATCATATTTCCCATAGCGATCACCATCGGCATTCATATTACATAATTATGAATAGCGGTCTTTTGGGATTTAACGAAAACGAGATTTCAATTATTGCCAATGTTGCCAAGTATCATAGAAAGAGCCATCCTAAAAGTAGTCATGAAAATTTTATCGGACTTCCTATGAAAATGCAGGAAGTTGTTATAAAATTAGCTGCCATTTTAAGAATTGCAGATTCACTGGATAGGACACACCTTAAAAAGGTAAAAAAAATAAAACTGGATATAAAAAATAAAAGTATAGAAATGCGCCTGAATGCCAATAAATTACAAATTGATATAGAACTCTGGAATGTGGATAGACGTAAAGCCCTGTTTGAACAGGCCTATCAAAGAAAGCTTTTAATCAAATAAAAGCCATTATCTTCCTTGAAACCCCCAAAAAGGGAAATTATTACTACATTATTAGCTAAAACAATTTAGATTTAATTCACTTTTTTTGCATTTATTTGGCTTCATACATATATTTAAATCAAATTTAATAACAAAAATGATAGAAAAATGAGACCTCAAGTTTATATCCAAGACCTGTCCCAGTACGTAGGTAAAACAGTTACACTTTACGGCTGGCTTTACAACAAAAGATCAAGCGGAAAAATAAAATTTTTAATTCTCCGGGATGGAACCGGATTACTGCAATGTGTTGTTTTCAAAGGAAATGTTAGTGATGAAATATTTAATTTGGCTGATACATTGACGCAGGAATCATCATTTGAAGTTACAGGAACCATTAAATCCGAACCAAGATCGCCCGGTGGGTATGAAATGGATGTTACAGATCTAAAGCTGATCTCTATGTCCAAAGAATATCCTATCACTCCGAAAGAACACGGGGTCGAATTTTTAATGGATAACAGACATTTATGGGTTCGTTCAAGAAAGCAGGTAGCAATACTTCGCATAAGGCAGAGAATTGTAAAAGCTATCCGTGATTTCTTTGATGACCGCGGTTTTATTTTATTTGATCCTCCTATTATTACGCCAAACGCCTGCGAAGGTACATCTACTTTATTTTCTATGGATTATTTTGACCTTGGCAAAGCATATTTAACACAGAGCGGCCAGTTGTATGCAGAAGCAGGTGCTATGGCATTAGGAAAAGTATATACTTTCGGGCCTACATTCAGAGCTGAAAAATCTAAAACAAGAAGGCACTTGACTGAATTCTGGATGATTGAACCGGAAGCAGCTTTTTTTGACCTGAATGATGATATGGATCTTGCTGAAGAATTTCTTGAATATATTGTACAAACTGTTTTGAAGGACAGGGCAGATGAATTGAAAGAAATTGAAAGAGATACTACAAAATTAGAATGCGTAAAGAGGCCTTTCCCAAGGATAAGCTACGATGAAGCCGTTGAAATTCTCCATAAAAATGGAGTTGAATTTGAATGGGGCAATGATTTAGGTGCCGGTGATGAAACTATAATATCAAATCAGTTTGACAGGCCTGTAATGGTTCACCGTTATCCGGCAGAAGTAAAAGCATTTTATATGAAGCGTGATCCTGAAAATCCAAAAGTCGCACTTGCTGTTGATGTTCTTGCTCCCGAAGGTTATGGAGAAATTATAGGCGGCAGCCAGAGAGAAGATAATCTCGATTTTCTTCTGGAAAGGATTAAACTGCATAATCTTCCTCAGGAATATTTTGAGTGGTACCTGGATTTAAGAAGATTCGGTTCAGTCCCTCATTCGGGTTTCGGGCTTGGACTTGAAAGGACTGTTAGCTGGATTTGCGGGCTTGACCACTTACGCGAAGCTATACCGTTTGCAAGACAAATTTACAGGAATACACCTTAATGAATTTGGAAATTTTGCTTTTTATTATTTTTGCTGCCTGCGCTTTAACTGCAGCTATTCTAATGATTACAAGGAAGAATCCTGTTATTAGCGCAGTATTTCTTATTCTAAATTTCTTTTCGCTTGCGGGGCTCTATCTACTTTTAAATGCCCAGTTTATTGCTATTGTTGAGATCATTGTATATGCAGGCGCAATTATGGTTCTGTTTTTATTTGTACTGATGTTATTAAATCAACGCTCGGAAGAGAGTATCCTTAAAAATAAAAAGCCATTTAAAATATTTGCTGTTTTTATTGCAGCAATTGTATTATGCCAGATTTTATATATTATATTTTTCTCAAAGCCGTCAGCAGGATTAGACCCACAACTGCAGACCAGTATTGAATCGGGGACGGTACAAAAAATAGGGCATGAATTATATACCAATTATATTTTGCCTTTTGAATCAGCAGGATTTTTACTCCTTGCCGCTACAATCGGCGCACTTGTATTAGCTAAAAAGAAATTTGAGTAATTATGTATAATATACCAATTGAATTCTACCTTGTATTAAGCGCCGTTATGTTTGCTATAGGCGTTACCGGAGTACTTATAAGAAGAAACGCAATTGTCATTTTCATGTGTATTGAATTAATGCTTAATTCGGCAAATCTTACTTTAGTAGCATTTTCTTCATACTTGGGGAATTCAATAGGACAAATTTTTGTTTTCTTTGTAATGACAGTTGCCGCTGCAGAAGCTGCCGTAGGCCTGGCAATTATCATTGCAATATTTAGAAATAAATTAAATGTTAATATTGACGAGATGAATATATTCAAATGGTAAATTACATATATCTGGCCATATTGTTCCCTATGTTTGGATTCCTCTTTAACGGAATCTTCGGGCATAAAATTAAGAACGAGAAAATTATTGGCATAATCGGCAGCGGTACCGTAGGCATTTCATTTGTTATAAGCCTTGTTACCTTTTTCCAATTAATAAATCTTCCTCCTGACCAGAGATCTGTTGCTGTAAATCTTTTCAGCTGGCTTAATATTGGCAGCCTGCACATAAACTTTGGATATTTAGTTGATCCGCTTTCTATAACAATGTCATTAATTGTAACGGGAGTGGGGTTTCTAATCCATGTTTATTCTATCGGTTACATGCATGGCGATAAAGGATTCTGGAGATTTTTCTCTTATCTGAATTTATTCATCTTTGCAATGATGAATTTAATTCTAGGGGATAATTTTGTTGTATTGTTTCTCGGATGGGAAGGTGTAGGCCTGTGTTCTTATCTGCTTATTGGGTTTTGGTATGATAGAAAATTTGAAAAAGGTACCGTATCTCAGGCAGCTAAAAAAGCATTTATTGTAAACAGGATCGGAGATTTTGGTTTCCTTTTAGGAATGTTCTTAATCTTCCTTACATTCGACTCGTTAAATTTTAAGGAAGTCTTTTTAAGAGCAAATTCTTTTCCTGTTTCAGAAACAACGTTTAGCTTTATAGCATTATTTCTCTTTATAGGTGCTGCGGGTAAGTCAGCTCAAATACCTTTGTTTATATGGCTTCCTGATGCAATGGCCGGCCCAACTCCAGTTTCCGCTCTGATACATGCTGCCACCATGGTTACGGCAGGTGTCTATATGTTGTCTCGTACGGCAATAATTTTTGTATCCGCCCCGGTAATAATGAATTTAGTAGCTGTAATTGGTTTACTTACAGCCTTTTTTGCTGCTACAGTTGGCCTTGTTCAAAACGATATTAAGAAAGTCTTGGCTTATTCAACTGTTTCTCAATTAGGGTATATGTTTTTAGCTGCGGGTGTAGGGGCGTTTTCTGCATCTATTTTTCATGTTATGACTCACGCATTTTTCAAAGCATTACTCTTTCTTGGTGCGGGTTCGGTAATACATTCAATGCACGAAGAACAGAATATACAGCATTATGGCAATCTAAAAAAATATATGCCCGTTACATATGTGACATTTACTATCGCAGCGTTTGCTATATCAGGGTTCCCCGGGCTATCGGGATTTTTCAGCAAAGATGAAATTTTATGGAATGCTTATTCAAAAGGAAATTGGATTTTCTGGATCATAGGAATGGCAACGGCAATGATGACTGCCTTTTATATGTTCAGGCTTGTTTCATTAACGTTTTTAGGTACAGAACGATTCGGCCATGATCATCATCCGCATGAATCACCAAAGCTTATGACAGTACCATTATCTATTCTTGCTGTACTTTCTGTTATAGGCGGATATATTGGGATACCTGCTGTAATTTCAGGTGAAGGGGGCAATAAGTTTGAAGAGTTTCTTAAACCGGTTTATGAAAATGCAGAGAGGAAATTATCCTCTTTCAGTAATGATTCCCATTTCGAGGAAATATTGCTGATGGTTTTTTCCGCATTATTGGCTATGGCTGCAATCTATTTTGCTTATTATGTTTATACAAGAAAGAATGAAATTGCCGAAAAAACATCTAAGGCTTTTAAAGGGATTTATACTTTATTGTTCAATAAATATTACATTGATGAGCTGTATGAAACAATTATTGTAAAACCAATCCAGTCGGTTTCGGAGAAATTTTTATGGAAGTTTACCGATAATAAAATAATTGACGGTGCTGTCAATGGCACAGGTACGATGATTTCAAAATCATCATCTATATTTAGGAAATTTCAGAGCGGTGTAGCTCAATTTTATGCTATCGTAATGATGGTGGGTATAGCTCTGGCTTTATTTTGGATTATAATAAGTTTATAATATGGCACAAAACATGATTCTGACATATCTTTTGCTTACTCCGTTAGCCGGAAGCATCCTTGTTTTGTTTTTTAAGGAATCGAAAGAACAGTATATAAAATGGTTCGGATTGTTTATTTCACTTATTGCTTTTATCATTTCACTGATTCTATATGCACAGTTTGATAATTCAAAAGGTGATTTCCAATTTGTATTTCAGATTTTATGGATTAAGAGCCTAAGCATTAAATACAGTGTTGGTATTGACGGAATTTCATTGCTTCTTATTTTACTTACTACATTCCTTACTCCACTTACTTTGTTTTCTACCTGGAAGAGTATAAAAAATAAAATAAAAATGTTTACATTTTGCATGCTTCTTTTAGAAGCAGGCATGCTTGGTGTTTTTATATCATTAGATCTTTTCCTTTTCTACATTTTCTGGGAATTAATGCTTATTCCTATGTATTTTATAATTGGAGTTTGGGGCGGCGAACAGAGAATTTATGCTTCAATTAAATTTTTCATATATACTATGTTCGGCAGCCTGCTTATGCTTGTTGCAATTATATGGCTTGCTTCAAGTGCGGTTGTACCATTAGGATATTTTAGTACAAGTTTTGAAGATTTAGCAAAAGTAGCTCCAAATATTGTTCCCGGAATTCAAGGATTTCTGTTTTTTGCATTTTTTATAAGTTTTGCAATTAAGGTCCCTCTTTTTCCTTTACATACATGGCTTCCCGATGCGCATGTTCAGGCGCCAACTTCCGGATCAGTAATTCTTGCAGGCGTAATGCTGAAAATGGGTGTATATGGTATGTTAAGATTCTGCTTAACTCTCTTTCCTCAGTCTTCGGTTAAATTTGCGCCATTTATTTCCGTACTTGCTGTTATAGGTATTATCTATGGCGCATTGGTAGCAATGGTACAGACAGATATGAAGAAATTAGTTGCGTATTCCTCTGTCTCGCATCTTGGATTTGTGGTCCTTGGCTTATTTGCAATGACTACACAATCGGTGCAGGGTTCTGTAATACAAATGATTAACCATGGGCTTTCAACAGGTGCCTTATTTCTGTTAGTTGGATTTTTATATGAAAGAACTCATAATAGGGAAATATCTTATTACGGCGGAATTGCAAAATTAGTACCTCTCTATTCAATTGCGCTTTTGTTCATATCACTGTCATCAATTGGTCTGCCCGGTTTGAACGGATTTATAGGTGAGTTTCTTATTCTGTTAGGTTCTTTCAAATCACAGGTTTTAAACAATTGGTGGTTTACAATTTTTGCAGCAAGCGGAGTAATATTTGCGGCGGTATATTTGTTATGGATGTATGAACGCGTTGTATTCGGCGAAATAAAAAATAAAAACCTTAACGGTTTAAAAGATTTAACCGTTTCAGAAATTGTAATTCTTATTCCTATTGTTATTTTTATTATCTGGATTGGTGTTTACCCCACAACATTCTTTGATATTACAAGTGCATCAGTAGAGAAAATTCTTAATCATGTCCATTCATTCGCCAATCTTATAAACTAAGGTTATGAAAAAGGGAGTATCCATATTATTCTGGGGGATTTTACTGTTAAATAGCTTCAGCGGAAAATTGTTTGCAACGCAGGAAAATGTCTCCGGTCAGGCTGCTGTCCCTGTTTCTGCCGTACAGTTTATACCTTCCTTTTATATGATTATCCCTTTCATTTTGTTACTTCTAATGATTGCAACAGGCCCGGTTTTATACGCACATTTCTGGGAAAAGAATTATCAAAAAGTTTCCATATTTCTGGCAATGATTGTAGTTATATATTATTTAATTAATGATCAAATGCATTCTCTTACACATTCATTGTCTGAATATATATCATTCATAACTTTATTAGGTGCTTTGTTCATAGCTTCCGGCGGAATTCTGATCCGCGTAAACAAAAAAGCTACTCCTGTATTGAATATTGCGATGTTGTTTACAGGTGCGGTAATAGCTAATATAATAGGTACTACAGGCGCCTCTATGCTGCTGATTAGGCCTTTTATGTATCTTAATAAAGACAGGTTGAAACCATATCATATCATCTTTTTTATCTTCATAGTTTCAAATATAGGGGGTGTACTTACACCTATTGGCGACCCGCCTTTATTTCTCGGATATTTAAGGGGTATAAGTTTTTTCTGGTTCCTTCAGCACGGATGGTATATATGGCTGCCTTCAATAATATTTTTACTGGTATTATTTTTTATTGTTGATTCTAAAAATGATAAATCTATAGAAAAAGAATATTCAGGTAAAATAGAATTTAAGGGATTACGTAATTCGCTATTTCTTTTAATAATCTTATTATCCGTCTTTCTAAGCCCTTCAACAATAAATTGGCTGCCAGGTTTATCTCCGCTTCCTTTCGGAATTAGGGAAATCATCATGGTAATTGTAATGATTGCATCATACAAATTTGCAGATCCCGATATTCTTACATTGAATGAGTTTACATTTGACCCAATAAAAGAGGTGGCATTTTTATTTTTCGCTATTTTTGCTACAATGATACCTGCACTTGAAATAATAGCATTTGAAGCAGGTAAATTGAAGGAGGGATTAACTCCCGGGTTTTTATACTGGACTTCCGGCGGGCTATCTTCAGTGCTTGATAATGCTCCTACATTTCTGAATTTCCTTGGTGCAGAAACAGGAAGGTTTGCAATGGACATGAATAATAGTATTCAGGTTCACCAGCTTTCAATTGAGCATTCTATTCATCTTCAGGCAATATCAATAGCATGTGTATTTTTTGGTGCAATGACATATATAGGAAACGGCCCGAATTTCATGGTTAAATCTATAGCTGAAAGTTCAGGTTTAAAGATGCCCGGCTTTTTAGGCTATATTGTAAAATATTCTTTTCCTATATTAATTCCATTGTTTCTTATAATTTGGCTAATTTTATTTGGAGGCTGATGTGAGAAGTCTTGATGACGTAATAAAAAATAAAGTAAATGGTTTATATTACGGAAACAGGGTGCTGCTTCCATTCAAGGCCGAAATCTTGAAAGCTATTATTGAGAAAAATATTATTACCGATTTCAGTGCAACGCATAAAGGAGCCCATTGCACTATTGCAGGGAATTATACTGAAATTTATTTCCTCGATTATGTTGATCTATCAGACGAAATTTCTAAATATGAAACCATTAAACTGGTTTTAGTGGAAGAAGGGAAAGACATTTTTGATATTAACAACCATAAAAAACTTCTGCTCCACTTAAAAGAAAACCATCAATTACTAATTCAAGAAGCCACAGAAGAAATATTATTTATTGAGTAACTATGACAGAAAATAATTTTAACATAATAAGTTTACTTCCATTTTTAATAATCGGATCGGGAATTATCATTTCTTTAGTTGTTGAAATGATTTCAAAAAATGGTAAAAAAATCCTGCCGGTAATTTCAATTGCCGCATTTGTTTCGGCTGCATTTTTTGCTGTTTATAATATACAGGAACAGCATATTCTGTTCAACGGTATGATTGTTTCAGGCGGAATCAGTTCAATTTATATTTTTATTCTTACTCTCGGCGCTGCAATAAGTGTCAGCAGTTCAATCGATTATTTAAAAAAAACCGGTATTTATTTTGGGGAATATTATATTCTTCTCCAATCCTCTGTGCTTGGTATGATATTAATGGCTTCATCACGTGATTTAATTATGATGTTTATGGGGCTTGAATTGATGTCAATCAGCTTTTATGTACTGGCGGGGATAAACAGGAAAAAGAACTCCAATAATGAAGCATCAATGAAATATTTCCTATTGGGTTCTTTTGCTACCGGGTTCATTGTTTATGGAATTGCATTAGTTTATGGCATGGCAGGTAATACCAGCCTCACTTATATTTATGCTAACTATCAAATGTTATTGACTAAACCATTATTTTTTACTGGGATGGTTTTGTTATTAGTAGGTTTCTCTTTTAAAATTGCAGTATTCCCATTCCATATGTGGGCTCCGGATGTATACCAGGGGGCAGTATCACCAATAACCGGATTGATGTCCACCACCGGAAAGACGGCCGCATTTGCTGCTATAATAATTTTAATTAATCCTGTATTGACATTTTTACCAAATAAATTTCAGATTTATTTTGCAGTAATCGCAGTCTTTTCCACATTGTATGGAAGTATAACGGCAATTCTTCAGAGCAACATTAAAAGAATGCTTGCATATTCATCTATTGCTCATGCAGGATATATGGCAATTGGATTAGCAGCAGGAAATGGTTTAGGGAAAGCGGGAATTATTTATTATCTCGCAGCTTATACATTTATGAACATAGGCGCATTTGCAGTTATTTCAATAATTGAAGGGGAAAATGAGTCAAGAACAGATATTGATTTATACGCAGGCATTGGCACTAAAAGTCCTATTCTTGCCGCATTCATGGCACTTTTCATGTTTGCATTAGCAGGCATACCTCCAATGGCAGGTTTCTTTGGCAAATATTATGTATTTATCGGGGCCATAAAAGCAAATTTAGTATGGCTTGCATTAGTTGGAATTCTATCAAGTTTAATAAGTGTCTACTTTTATTTAAAAGTAATTGTCTACATGTACTTTAAGCCGGTAGTAGATGATTTCAAAATAAAACTTAGTTTAAGCGGATTATTCGCAGTTGTTTTCTGCGGCTTAATAATTCTTGTTTTTGGATTATTTCCCGACTTTTTGCTGAATTTAATCCTTTCTTTCCTGAATTAAGATTTTAATTCATTAGATACTTTTCTATTTTTGTAACTGGAATAAGTGAAGGTATAACTATGATAGCGCTATATGATTCAAAACAGGTACGCAAAGCGGATGAATATGCAAGTAATGAACTGGGAATACCCGGAGTAATACTTATGGAAAATGCAGCAAAAAGCATTTTCGAAAGTATAATGAGAAATTTTGGACAGGAGATCACAGATAAACATGTAGGCATTATCTGCGGTAAAGGGAATAATGGCGGCGACGGATTTGCCCTAGCAAGGAATTTTCTTCTTGATGGTTTTAATGTTATAGTTATCTGCCTCGCAAACGAAAAGATTTTAAAAGGGGATGCATTATTAAACTATACTATTCTTAAAAATATTAGTAAGGCCAATGATAATATCCTAATTATTAATTATTCAGGAACCAGGTCTCTAAAAGTACTAGAAGGGTGTGAAATAATTATAGATGCATTGTTGGGTACAGGAGCTCAGGGAGAATTGGAAGAACCCTATATATCTATCATTAATTATTTGAACGGATTAGATGCCATAAAAATTGCTATTGATATACCAACCGGTTTAAATGTTGATTCCGGCCGCGGAGATCTAATTTTCAATTCAGATCTTACTGTAACGCTTGCCGAATTGAAGACTGGCCTGTTCTATGGAAAAGGATATGCAAATTCGGGAAAAGTTGAAAAGGGATCAATCGGCATTGGGGAAGATTATTTTGCCGGGTTAGATGTGGAAAATTACCTGATTGAGCCGGAAGATGCTTTTAATGCATTGCCGGTCAAAGACCCTGCCTTTCATAAATATTCAGCAGGGAAGGTACTTGTAATAGCAGGCAGTGGAGAATATACCGGAGCCGCTTTTCTTACTGCTAATGCTGTCATGAAATCCGGTGCCGGGGCATCTGTACTGGCATTTCCGGAATCAATTAAAAACATAGCGTTGAAGGCTCTACAAAATCCGACTGTACTTGCATACAGTGATGATTGTGATGAATTTCTTTCTGAAAAATCAATAAAAGATATAAAAGAAAAAATAGAGTGGGCGGATGCAGTTGCAATTGGCCCTGGACTCGGAAGAAATGTTGAAACATTATCAGCTGTGCTGGAAATTTTAAAAAGATATAAGAATAAGAGGTTTGTTATTGATGCTGATGCTCTTTACGCACTAGGAAACGATAAGTATAAATCAATAAATCTTGTTAACAAAATTTTAACTCCCCACCATAAAGAATTTGCTGATTTATTAAATATTTCATTAGATGAACTTGAAGCCGACATTTTAGGGAAAGGGAAAAATTTTGCAAAGGGGAATAATTGTACACTTGTCCTAAAAGGAGCCCCGACAATTATTTTTACTCCATATGGTGAAGCTTTAATAAATACAACTGGAAATCCCGGAATGGCAAAATTTGGTTCGGGAGATGTCCTTACGGGTTTCATGGCAGGAATGGCATCTCAATCCTGTTCGGTAGATGAAGCAGCTATTACTTCTGTATATATACACAGCCTGGCAGCAGATCTACTAATTGCTAAAAAAACAATTTACGGATTTACATCAACAGATATACTGGAGAATATACCCTATGCCCTTAAATTCATTTGCGATACGTTTACTGCAAACTCTTAAGAAGAATAAAAAATTATTATTTGTACCTTTAGTTTTGTTTTGGCTCTGTTTATTCATTGGCACATCTCTTCCCGGCAAATATTTACCTAATTTAGGTATTAGTGATAAATTAGAGCATTTTTCAGCATACTTTGTACTTACTGCATTTCTTATTTTTGTAGGGGTTATACAAGATAGATTTATAATATATAAAAAATATACATTCAGCATTTCTTTGCTATTCGCGGCATTCTATGGAGCATTTGATGAATTGCATCAGTTATTTATTCCCGACAGGGTATGTGATTTTAATGACTGGCTGGCCGATTTTACGGGTGCAATAGCTGCATGTATAGTTGTGTTTATTATTTTTGGAAAGGCAATTTCCCATTTCAAAAAACAGGTTTAAAATTTAAACTTTTTAGTTTTAGCTTTTAAAGACATTATTTACTTGAAGAATTTTAATATTTTAAACCAATAAAAAAACAGTTAAATGACCTTTGACGAATTTAAAATAAATTACAGAAATAATTTCAAGGTTGGGCTAATCTTAAGTTTAGCCTTACACTTATTTTTAGTATTAATGATATTAATTGTAAAACCTAAAAAGATAGAACCGGATAATAATAATAATTTCAATTATGGGCAGATAGATTTATCGTTAGCCAATATTTCACCTCTTAAAGCAAGTACCGGTGGTAGTCCGGAAGAAGGAAGTTCAATTAAAGCAGCAGGTGTACCTGTACCTGTTAAGGACCATTTGGTCCCGGCAGAAACAGCTAATAAAGTTTCTAATAAAGGGGGAGATTCCACCAAAACAACCGGCGGCGGTGGCGGTGGAGGTTTTGGCATACCGGCACGTAATACATATGTATTTAATAAAGCAGATTTCTTAATTGCAGTTGATATGGAACCTGAACCGTTTGGCGGATATGAAGCAATAAATAAAAGAGCTGTGTATCCGGAAACGGCAAGAAAAAATTCTATTCAGGGGAAAGTTTTTGTACAGGCATATATAAATGAAAATGGTGAGGTGGTTTTTGCCGAAGTTCTTAAAGGACTTGGTTACGGGTGCGATGAATCTGCAATGAATTCGGTTAAAAGCACAAGATTCAAACCGGGTAAACAAAACGGGCATGCGGTTAAAGTCCAGATGTCAATTCCGGTCTCTTTCAAAATGTCGAATTAATACACAGCTAAGTATGATTAGAAAAACAAAAGGCTTTTCAAAAAGCGGTTCAGGGGGCAATTACTATTTGCCTATTTTCTCAATATTATTTGCAAGCCTTATTTTGCTTATATACCTGAAATATAAATTTAACGGAATGACGCTGAAAGATTTTTCTTTATTCTCTTTTGGAAATTTATTGGATGTTTTGTTTGCCTCATTAATTGCAATTGGAATATTAATTACTGATAAACTGAAAAACTATACCAATAAAAAGGTCATTCTTATATTGTTAATACTTTCATTTGGATTTTATTTTTTTGTTTTTTTGTGTGAAATATTCCATTGGCAGGTGCCTGAATTTTTAAGCAGTCTTATAATTTCAAAAAGAATTTATTATATGTATCTATTTTCTGCGGGACAGTTTATTCAAATCTATGTTTTTGCACTTATAGCCGGTGCATTTTTCACTAAATCAAAATCTGTTTTCCTTAAAGCATTTTTCAAGGCAATATTCATTGTTGTAATGTTATTTATATTTTGCTTTGCCTATTCGGTACTAAAAAAGCATGATGATACGACATTTGAAAAAGATAAATATGAAACAGGGGTCGTTTTGGGGGCTGCTGTATGGCATAATAATCAGCCAAGCCCGATATTCGAAGGGAGGATTAAAAAAGCATACGAGTTGTATTCAAACAAAATAATAAAGAAAATACAGGTTACAGGGGGCGGGGCTCCGGGGGAAAAAACTGAGGCTAAGGCTGCATATGATTATCTAATGAAAATGGGAATCAATCCGGATGATATCCAGATTGAAGAAAAATCAATGCATACTGTAGACCAGATAGCCTTTTTGAAGAAGAAATACGCAAGTTCAAAGATTCAGGCTAAATACATTATTATTTCTGACGAATTTCATCTTGTCCGTGCATTGGAAATATGCAGGTTTTTTAATCTTCCTGCACAAAGTGCTGCCTCGGAATATGAAATTACTTGGGAGAAATTATTATATTTCAGGTTACGAGAAAGTGCCGCTTTGCTCTTATTCTGGCTTTTCGCTATATAGTTAGTAAAATTTTAATTATTAGAGGTCGCTAATGCAGAATTTTGATATTTTGGAAAAATACGGGCACGAACAATTAGTTTTTTGCTCCAACCGGGAATCAGGATTAAAAGCTATCATTGCAATTCATGACACAACGTTAGGTCCGGCAATTGGCGGTACACGTATGTGGAATTATCCAAATCTTGATATTGCTATTAAAGATGCCTTACGGTTATCCAGAGGTATGACTTATAAAGCAGCTATTGCAGGTTTAAATTTAGGCGGCGGAAAAGCTGTTATTATTGGTGATTCTTCCACTCAGAAAAATGAGTTATTATTCAGAACATTTGGAAAATATGTAGATAGCCTTGGGGGCAGATATATTACAGCAGAAGACGTAGGCACAGATGTTAAGGATATGGAATTTGTCAGGATGGAAACCAAACATGTTACAGGAATTTCTAAAGCTCTTGGAGGCTCCGGTGATCCTGCTCCGGTAACAGCGTATGGAATATATATCGGTATGAAAGCCTGCGCCCATGAAAAATGGGGAAGCGATTCTTTAAAGGGAAGAAAAATTGCAGTTCAGGGAGCCGGTCAGGTTGGAAGATTCCTTTGTGAACATTTATATAGTGAAGGGGCTCAAATATTTATATCTGATATTGCTGAGACAAAAACAAAAAGAGTTCTTGAAACTGTTAAGGCGCATGTAGTTAATTCTAATGAAATTTATGAGATAGATGCTGAAATATTTGCCCCATCTGCACTTGGAGGTATAATAAATGACGAGACTATTTCTAAATTTAAATTTCAGATAATTGCAGGATCTGCAAATAACCAGCTTGAAGATGAAGAAAAACATGGCAAAATGCTTGTGGAAAAGGGTATCCTTTACGCCCCGGATTACGTAATTAATGCCGGCGGACTTATTAATGTTGCAAATGAACTGGAAGGGTACCGTCAGGATAGAGCTATGAAACAGGCTGAAGGTATTTATGAGATTCTGCAAAATGTGTTCAAAATTGCTAAAACTCAAGATATTCCTACAAATAAAGCTTCAGACAGGATTGTAGAGGATAGATTAGAGAAAATACGCGGATTGAGGAAAATTTTTACTAATTCTTCATTACGCTAATATCACTTTTCTCATAAGATTATCGTAAATTTGGGGGGCATTTTTTTATGCCCCCGATTTTTTTAATAGTGGTACCGGAGAATAATTGAGCAGTTCAGATAAAAAGATACATAGAAGAGTTCTTAGAGAAAAGACCTTACAGATTTTATACGCTTATGAAATGAACAAAGAAGGCCTTACAGCCCTTTGCGACGGAATTCTCTCCGATATTGAAAGTAAAACAGAGAAAGAATTCAGTATTCAGCTTATTAATAAAGTAGTTGGCAACCAAAAAGAGCTTGATGAAAGAATAAAAGAAAAAGTAGATAACTGGGAAATTGACCGTATTGCTCTGGTTGATAAGCTTTTACTTAGAATAGGTATTGCAGAATTTTTATTTTTTCCAGATATTCCTCCTAAAGTTTCAATAAACGAAGTAATTGAAATAGGGAAAGACTACAGCACTTCCAACAGCGGTAAGTTCATTAATGGCATATTAGATGCAATCCTTTCAGATTTGAAAGAAGAAGGGAAACTTAATAAAAGCGGCAGAGGCCTTATTGAAGAAACTCTTCCTAAAAAACCTTCTCAAAAATAGTCTAAGCGAAAAAGCTAAAATATTTTGCTGGACTCTTTTCGACTTTGCACATACATCTTATTCAATTGTAGTGGCTACCTTTTTATTTGCGGTTTATTTTAAAACAGTTGTAGTTGAAAATAAACCAATTGGGGATCTTTATTGGAGTATTGCAACAAGCCTTTCAATGTTTATTACAGCAATTATTTCACCTGTTCTTGGCGCTATTGCCGATCACTCTGCCGGTAATAAGAGGTTCCTGCTTGTATTTTCAGCCATTTGTATTTGCTGTACTTCCTTATTGTATTTTGTAACCAGCGGCGATGTTCTGCTTGGTATGGTTATTTTTATTATTGCAAATATAGGTTACCAAAGCGGACTTGTATTTTATGATGCATTCCTTCCCGGCCTTACTGCCCCTAAAAATTATGGAAGAGTAAGCGGTTATGGTTTCGCTATGGGGTATCTTGGCTCATTCTTTACATTAGCAATTGCATACCCTTTTATTAAGCAGCATATGATTAGGGAAACATTCGTTGTATCTGCACTCTTTTTTCTTGTTTTTGCATTACCTTTATTCCTGTTTTTAAAAGATTCACGCAAAAGCGTACCGCATACGGAATCATTTTTGAAAATCGGGATTAGCAGGGTTGCTCATACACTTAAAAATATAAGAGAGTATAGGGATTTGACCTATTTTCTTATTGCTTATCTTTTTATTATTGAAGGGGTTAATACCGTAGTATTTTTTTCTGGTATTTATGCAAGTACGACACTCCATTTTTCATTTGAGCAGTTAATAGTTTTCTTCATAATTGTACAATCAACTGCAATTGGAGGCTCCATAATTTTCGGCATTATTTCCGATTCAATAGGGCAGAAAAAAACTCTTGTCATTTCTCTTATTATTTGGATATTCACAATTATATTCGCTTTTCTTTCAAGCAGTAAAGATTCATTCGTTGTAATATTTTTTACAAATATATTTAACAGCACTGCTGATGATGTTTTAATTTATGCTTTTTATGTTGTAGGATTACTTGCGGGAAGCGTAATTGGGGCTGCACAATGCACCTGTAGGGGATTGATGTCAAAATTAGTACCTCCCGAAAAGAAAACAGAATTTTTTGGTTTCTACAGTTTCTTTGGAAAAAGCTTCGCTTTTATAGGCCCTCTGGTTTTTGGATTGGTAAGTTTTTTAACGGGAAGCCAAAGGATAGCTATTTTAATTATCGGGTTCTTTTTTATTGCAGGCTTATTCTTTCTTAGAAATGTAAGGGAAGATGCACAGGCCAAAACCTGATTATTTCCCCAAGCCTCGAAGCAAATCCCACAAAATTATAATAAACGCAATTACAGCCACGGCTATCCATAAAATTCCCCAAATGTTATCTGAATAACCGGTCAGTTGCTCAAGCCTGGCTGCATCGGAATATATGTTTACTGTAACAAAAGTATCGTGAATAACATCATTTATTACATAGGCCATATTAATAAGGGCAATAATTTTGAGCAGGATAGAAAGGAAAATCTGGTTTTTGATAAACACCAGCGCAAAGAAGATAACCGCTATTATTACTCCTGCAACAACCCCATATGAGTTCTTTACCATGAATGTGCTGAATGCCAAAAATAATATTGATAAAAATACAAGGTAAACTCTTGAAAAATCCCTTTTGCTTGAAAATAGATAAGTAAGGATACCGAAAATAGTACTTCCCAGATAACCGCTAATGAGAACAGCGGAGTCACTTGCACCCTGTGAATTGGTTATACCTCCAAGATTAGAAGTTATTCCCACATAAGTAACTTTACCGCCTGTAATAAGGGTAACGATAGAGTGTGACATTTCATGGAAATAAATAGAAAGAAGCTTAACCGGGTAAACAATAGGGGAATTCCAAAAGAGGAAAACAAGGAAAATGACGCATAAAACAATTAAACTTTCATGTATTTTGCTAAATTTCATAAAATTTCACATTATGTATTGAATAAAAAGAAATTAGTTGTTATTTTTCTTTACACATATGCGGGCGTAACTCAGTTGGTAGAGTGTCAGCTTCCCAAGCTGGATGTCGCGGGTTCGAACCCCGTCGCCCGCTCTACCTTAAAGAAACAACCCATTATTAATTACGCTAATTTAACAATTATTTGTTAAGAATTTCGCTAAAATATTTATAAAGGCGCTTGCTAAATTGTCAATAAATATCTATAATTCTTACCTAAAATTTTTGATATAGTGATTGGGAGCTTAGCTCTCATGGTTTGAGCACCCCGACAGGTCGGGGGGATCATTGGTTCATAAATATTGAAATTGATTTTTTGGGAGCTTAGCTCAGCTGGTTCAGAGCATCTGCCTTACAAGCAGAGGGTCATTGGTTCGAATCCATTAGCTCCCACAAGAAACCTCGAAAACATTCGGGGTTTTTCATTTTTAAACAGAATGGTTCAGAGCACCCCACAAAGCAGTAGGCCGCGTTCCGATGTGCGTAAGCGAAATCGGAGGTCATTGGTTCAAGATATTAGCTTTGAAGCACTTAAGTGCTGAAATCCCGATAGGCGCAGCTTGCTGGACTGTTTCGGGAATCACAAGAAGAAAGCCTTACAGAGATGTGAGGCTTTTTTGTTTTTCCAATCTCAGTTGAGGTTTCATTCTGGCGACTTTTATCTATTTCATTCATTGAAATATTGAAATAATTGTAGTTCAAAGTACGATATCTTAGAAATTATTCTGCTCTTATTTCAGTTATGCTACAGCAATGCCGATATTGAAAAGCCATGATTTGATTTTATCCTGTGAAGTTTTGACTCCGCTTCCTGTAATTGCAAGTCCTTTTTCAACAATAGCCTTTGGACAAAGTTTTTGTATATCCGAAACACTCCTTCCTAATCCTGATCCTTCGTGAGTGCAAAAGGGTACAATTGTTTTCCCTGATAAGTCATGCGACTCCAGGAAGGTATAAACAGCCATTGGCATTGTGTCCCACCAATTAGGATAGCCTAAAATAACTACATCATACTTGCTTATATCATCAATATATTCTGCAAGTTCGGGCCTTGCATTTTTTCTTAGTTCATCTTGTGCAACATGGGTGGCTTCTGTATAATCTGCCGGATAAGCCTTAACTGTTTTAATTTCAAACAAGTCCCCTCCGGTCAGTTCCTTGATTATATTTGCTGCGACTTCAGTATTTCCGACGGGGAGATTTACAATTCTGCCGCTTACATAATTATCTCCCTTACGTGAAAAATAAGCAATTAAATATTTTTTTGATGGGCTGGTCATAATTATCTCTTTTTGTAAGAACTTATCCATTTTACAATCTCAGGATTGCGGTGATCAAAGAAACTGCTGACTTTCTTATCAAGTGAGGCAATCAGATTCATATCTTTAATATCCATTTCAAAATCAAAAATGTTAAAATTTTCTACTATTCTTTCTTTATGAACTGATTTAGGAATGGCTACAACACCTCTTTGAGTAAGCCAGCGGATAATTATTTGTGCAACCGACTTCTTGTACTTTCCCGCTAATGAATTTAACAGCTCATCCTTGAATATATTATTTCTTCCTTCTGCAAAAGGTCCCCATGATTCAATTTGAACATTATTCTCCTGCAGAAATCTTTGTGTTTCAATCTGCTGATTATATGGGTGTGTCTCAATCTGATTGACAGATGGTACTACTTTATTGAAAACAATCATATCCATAATACGGTCGGGCTGAAAATTGCTTACGCCAATTGCTTTTATTTTACCATCACTGTACAACTCTTCCATTGCCCTCCATGCACCATGCACGTCACCGAAAGGCTGATGAATAAGGTACAGATCAAGGTAATTTAGGCCCAGCTTATTCATAGATTGTTCAAATGCCGGTTTTGTTTTTTCATAACCTGCATCCTGAACCCAAAGCTTTGTAGTAATAAATAATTCTTTCCTTTCTATGCCGCTTTTTCTAATGGCTGCGCCAACAGCCTCTTCATTCATATATGCAGATGCAGTATCGATTAGACGGTAGCCTGCTTCAATTGCGTTTAGCACACTTTGCTCGCATTCCCTGGCATCAGTTACCTGATAAACTCCGAAACCCAGAATGGGCATTTCTATACCATTATTTAGTTTGACCTTTTGCATAATTTCTGCCTTAAATAATTATTCTGTTATTTTTTTATTGAAGCCATATCAATTACAAAACGGTATTTAACGTCGCCTTTCTGCAGCCTGTCAAATGCTTCATTTATTTGTCCTACTTTGATTAGTTCAATATCAGCAGTGATGTTATGTTTTGCACAGAAATCGAGTACTTCCTGGGTTTCTGCAATGCCTCCAATGTTTGATCCCGAGAAGCTTCTTCTCCCGTGAACAAGTGTAAATGCACCCACAGGAAGCG
>TBL_comb47_HYPODRAFT_10001053_pt1 | contig 36370 bp, 36 predicted proteins | sample TroBogypolimnion_40_FD_10682 | JGI IMG/M metagenome (IMG submission 10682)
CCTATAAGGAAGAACTAGAGAAGAACAAGGAATCCATATCTTGCGATTCGATTGGAAAATCAAACAGCGATTTCTCTCTTCTCACCCACCAAAAGATTGTTCGTGATTATATGAACTTATACACGCCATATCGCGGTCTGCTGTTAGACCATGGTCTCGGATCCGGCAAAACATGCACATCCATTGCGATTGCCGAAGGAATGAAAGATTCCAGGAAAATCATTGTCATGACACCGAAGTCTCTGAGAACAAATTACATGGAAGAGTTGAAGAAGTGTGGAGATCTGCTCTACAAAAAGAATCAATTCTGGGAGTGGATTTCTACCGAGGTGAATCCTGATGTGACAAAGTCTATATCCGATATTTTGAATTTACCCATGGAATACATTCTGGAGAACAAGGGAGCATGGTTTGTTGATATAACAAAGACCTCCAATTATCCAGAACTTTCGACCCTAGAAAAGAAGTCTCTGGATAAGCAGATCGACGAGATGATCAAGAATAAATACACTTTCATTAACTACAACGGATTGCGAATGAATCACCTAATGAACTTGACCTCTGGATTCTCGAAAAATCTCTTCAACAATGCAGTTGTTATTGTGGATGAAGCGCACAACTTGATTAGTCGTATTGTGAATCAAGTGAAGAAGAAGAACTCTGGCGACACGATATCCATGCGAATTTACGAATATTTATTAAGTGCAAAGAACGCCAAAGTGGTCTTATTGACGGGAACTCCCGTCATCAATTACCCGAACGAGTTTGGAATACTTTTCAATATACTGCGCGGATACATAACCACTTGGAAGATACCGATTACAATAGAAACAAGTGAGAAGATTGATCGTGATGCCCTTCAGAGAATCTTATCGCGAGAGAAAACCTTGGATTATGTCGATTATTCGCCGAGCAGCAAGATTCTCACAATTACACGGAATCCATTTGGATTTAAGACCAAGAGGAATTCCGCTGGTAAATACGAGGGTGTTAGCAAGGATGACGAACCCGCAAAACCGATGACAGATGCCGATTTCGAGCAGAATGACGATGCCTTTGTAAAGCGGATCGTATCACTTTTGAAAGACAAACAGATTACTGTGAGTATCAAAAGTATCAAGATGAAACAATTGAAGGCATTGCCCGACGATTTTGATTATTTTATGCGCCAATACATCGACGAAACCACTAATCCGGCCCAGCTCAAGAATACGGACCTTCTGAAACGCCGTATCGTTGGTCTTTCGTCATACTTCAAGAGTGCTCAGGAGAGTCTGTTGCCCAAATACACAGAAACGCTGGGTAAAGATTACCATATTGTCCGCATTCCAATGAGCGACTTTCAATTTGATATTTATGAGAAGGCTCGCAAAGAAGAGAGAAAGACCGAAGGTTCCAAGAATCAAAATGTGTTTGACGAGAAACCATCAACTTATCGCATTTTCTCTCGTCTCTTCTGTAATTATGTCATTGAAAATCGTCCTCTGCCGGAACGACAAAAGGCGAACAAAAAAACTGCGGATGAAACAGAAGTGTCCGATGACAGCGAAGACACTGTGAAAGACCTTGGAGATGAGCGCGAGGGAGAGGTCGAAGGCGATGAGATACTGAACACTCAAGGCGGTGTCACATACCAGACCCGAATCGCAGATGCAATTGAAGACATACGGAGCCATCCCGCAAAATATTTGACGCCCAAGGCGCTAGAGACGCACAGTCCCAAGTTCTTGCATATGCTGGAAAACATCAAGGACGAGGAATACAATGGCCTGCATTTGGTGTACAGTCAGTTCCGATCCTTCGAAGGCATCGAGGTGTTCCGACTGGTTCTGGAACACAATGGGTTTTCCCAATTCAAAGTCAAGGCGAATGGAGCAGGTGGTTTCGAGTTGGATATGTCCGAAGACGAACTCGGCAAGCCCACTTATGTCTTATATACGGGGACAGAAACACCAGAAGAGAAGGAACTCGTGCGCAATATTTACAACGGTGACTGGGAATATGTCCCGGAAAACATCGCGAATGAACTGCGAAAGAAAGCGAAAAACAATAATATGGGCGAAATCATCAAGGTCTTCATGATCACATCCTCGGGGTCCGAAGGTATCAATTTACGCAATACTCGACATGTTCATATAATGGAGCCTTATTGGCATCCAGTTCGCACGGAGCAAGTCGTTGGACGCGCTCGCCGTATTTGCAGTCACAAGAATTTGGATGCCAAATATCAAACGGTTGAGGTGTTTATATATTTAATGGAATTTTCCGAAAAACAGCTCACTGGTGATGGTGCGATGGAGCTGAAACGCAAGGATTTGAGTAGGGTAACAAATTTGCCAGTCACCAGCGATCAGTTCTTGTTTGAAATATCGACAATCAAGAAGAACTTGATTCAACAACTGACCCAAGCTATCAAGGAGTCGGCATTCGATTGTTTCATTTATTCCAATGGTAAGTGCATGAACTTCGGCAATCCGAACAATGATGCTTTTTCGTTCGTACCCGATTACGCAGAGCAACAATCTGATTCTACTGCTCAGATCAATAAACAGGTTGTCGAAATGAAGGGCAAGGTCATTGAACTCAACGGCGTCAAATACAGTTACAGGCGACTCAATAAACAGGTGTTGGAGTTGTATGATTACAAGAGCTACAAGGAGGCAGAAAAAGATCCAGATGTGATGCCAGTTATGGTCGGAACATACGAAGTGAATGAAAACAAACAAGCGGTGCTGAAATTGATCTGAGGACCGTAAATAAATAATAATTTGTGTATTATCATTATTATTTATTTTGCTTTGCTTGTATATCTATTTGGGATTAGACAATAGATCCAGAATCTTACTAACATCGCGATTGATCATCTCAACTTTTGCACCTAACTCCTTGACTTCATTTTGTAAGTTGGAAATTAATGTCGCCTCATCTACCTTCTTCAGCTTAGAAAAGATGTTTCGTTCAAATGATGACGACTCATCGTCTCTCTTTGTCAGATCTACAATTGCTCCATCGTCAATTTGCGCTTCGGCGTTCTCAATCTTGATGTACCTGATACCTTGAATTTGCGGTGACTGGGGTTGCCGTGACTGGGGTTTAGGCATCCGAAATTTTTCATTATTCACCGAAGTCTCCATTGGTGGCGCCAAAGTGCTACTTGTGAAGCTACTTGTAATCTGTTCCACATCATAATTTCGCTGTTCCGTCATCTGCTTGATCGCGAGTTCCATCTCGCTTAAAGGTTCATCCTGCGCAGCATCACTGAATTTAGGAACTGGCGGCACTGGGAGTGTCATTGCGCTCGTAAATTCGGATTGTCTGGCGTTCAAGTCTCGTTCAAATTGACTGCGTTTATCATTCTGTATTTCTTCAAAGGTCACTCGTTGCTGAGGCGGTTTTTTTTCAATCAACTGAGGTTTATTTATTAAATCGCTCTTCACATGTCTTAGAATCAGCATAATATATTGTTTGTTCAATTCAACTAAATTTTGTGCATTCGCCTTTTCATTCTCGTAAAAACCACGAAGATTGTTATAAAATACAAATTTGGTCGAATCGATCACTTGAGATGACTGAACTTGCATGAAATCTTCATCCAGTATGATTTCTAACAACATTGCTACATTTTTCTCTGTTAGAAAATTTCGTAATAGAGTTGGATTGTGTTGTTGATACATTTATTTATAAAATCATATAAAAAAAGCTTTATATGATTTTTCCCAATTTACACCTTTGAAAATAAATAACACATATGCCATTTTATTATTCCAATGTGGAATTGTTTATTTGTTTCGTTTAGTTTTCATTTTTCGAAGTCGTTTTGATTTTTTATGCGTGTTACGCAGGTTTTGTTTGTTTTTTTTTCCTCCAATCATCAGTTTTCTTCTTTTACTTGGGTTCTCTACATTATCTAATTTATTGTCCTCATAAGACTCAATAGTTCGAATACCTTTTTGTAAAGCTTCGATATCGTTGGTTAATTGTGTTTGATATTTTTCTTCTTTATAAATAGGACTTTTTAGAAAATTTTTCTTCATTTGAATCGCAGCATCTTGCTTTGCATTATTAAGCAGCAAATTAGAAAATGAAATTGCGTCATTATTGTTGTCAAACACGTATATATTACCAGGACACACTTGCTTTAATAAATTAAATCGTTCATCGTCCATTTTAAATGTTTCAGGTGTTATAAATGTTTTATTTGTATCATCGTATGTTGTTTCATAATTTGGAAACTTAGATTTAAAAAATTCCAAAACAATCTCTCGAAGTTCCGGTGTATCTGGCGTTCTACCTAACATATACGATCCCGACAAAAAGTTAAAGTTTAGTTTTTTCAATTCTTCCTCATTATTTATTTGCAATTCACCTGCATAATATAATTCATTAAATCTTATATTTGGTAATTTATTATTTTGTAAATCATATACTAAATTATTGTGTTTCGTTTGTATTTCTTGCAAAAATAGTGTTTTCTTTGCATATAAATGTATATTGTCATCTTTATCAGTTGCAATAACCCAAACATATACACCGGTATCTAGATTATTATTATCAGGGTTGTCTAATACCAATAATGGTGATAGGTTTTCAATTACTTGATTATTCATGTTATCACATTTTTTATATATTACATACCATTTATTATTGTATTCAAATACATTTTTCTCTATACTTACAGTTATTTTAGGATCGATTGCTGCAGGACTAATTGATAGTAAGGAGTTTAGAAACTGACTCATTATATTTTATATATAACTAGTTTTTATTTTTTCAATTTTGGTAATTCTTTCTACACTGATTCATTACAATGAATCGTTGAAATAAATATCCCGGAAATTTTCCATATACTTGTCCTTGAGAATGTGTGTTTTCAGATATTCCTTCGTTAATTTATCCTCTAACATATGCACTATGAAAAACAATGAATATACTCCGCATTCAGTTGTCCCATACTGATGTTCCACTGGATGATTCTGATCAAATTCGAATTTTATAGGTGGTGTCATTGCCGCCCCCTGTTCTTGTATTCGTTTAACCAGAACCATAACTTCTTTGGGTATTTTGTCGCCGACACTATCAAAGAAAAAAATCCTTTGCTTCTTAACATCTACAAACATACTTATCCAATGTTGGCCAGGCTTATCGTGCGGATCTGTATTAAATATCATCCCGATTTTACTCTTTCCTGTCTTGAGTTGATGCGCCAAATTAAAATTGCACAGTTCATCCCATACACACTCGCCATACATTTTTCGTGTATCAAAGTCAATCGGTGAAGGCCCCAAAAAATCAAAACATTTATACGCCTTTTCATATTGCTTCATCACATTCATTATATCGACACTCGTAAGCCACTCGTTTGGATTTTTTACCCAATCGGAAGGTGACACCGGGGCGAAAGAGTCTGTTAATTCATTTTTGATATCTCCAAATTCCGTCTTTTGTTTCATCCAACAAGATTCGCGATTGCAAACGCCTTTGAAATAAGTTGTCAGCTGTTTATGAATAATTTTTGCATCATTGGAGGTTATTTTAGCATCTGAATGTCGAGAATTCCAACGATCTCTCAACTTGTACAATGTTGCATCAGTGTAACAAGAAAATGGATTAACGTCATCTTTGGGTTTTGGGCTACACTTTACTGATTTTTTATTGATCTGAACTTCCTTATCAATATCAGTTGGTGATATTTTTATCTTTTCCTTGATCTTTGTTTGCATCCTTTCTTTCATTCTTCCAGCCCCCAGTTTGGTTCGACTCCTTCGTTTGTGGATTGACCTTCGTTTGTTCGTTGTCCTTCGTTTGTGTTTCTTTTGTGTCTTCATATGTATTAGTGATATTTTTCTTTTTCTTCACACCTTTTAATTTCAAATCTGGATTACTCAAATCTACATCTTTCTGTTGTGGCATTATAGTCGTATCCTTCTTTACAGTTCTCTTTATAAATTTATCCAATGTGCTGGATTGGATATTGATTGAACGCATCATCAACTTATTTGCATCATCTTGTGTTTGTTGGCTATTCTCATCACAGTCACCATTATAATCACCAACAGTTATGTCCTTATAGTCCTCTTGTAAAATATCACTGCAGTCAATCACTTTGAAATAATGGATGCAATGATTCACATACTTATCAAACGCATCTTTGACATCGGGTGAAAGATTCTGTGGTTCTTCATTGCTTAATAACTCCTTGCTTAAATTGAATATTCGTTTTCGGTAAAATTTCTTGTCCTTCTTATTCACTTTGCTAGCTTTAAGTGTAATATTATTGTATTCTTTATTCACTAAATACTCAAGCGTAATTTTATTGATAAATTCTTCTGACATTTGGGTTTATTGTGTATTGATGATACATAATAAAAATTTTGTAAATTACCTCATTAGTTATACGAGTTACTTCTCGTTCATATCTTGAATTTGCCACCTAGTCGAGTTGTTGAAAATCGCCGTGCCCACAAATTTCGGATTCGGATTTGGATTGAAATTACCAAAATGATTCTCTTCAAACAAGAGTGAATGTTGCGCAGACTGTTGTTGTACCATATTAACCTCATACAAATCACTCTTGCTAGTCGGTACATAAACAGATTGGCTGCACTTCTGAAGTGCGTATATTTGGTTCCTCAACTCGGACTCTACATTCACGCTTGATGCAAATCCCCCCCAAGGTGATTGGGTGTTGCCCGGATTGAAAGTGTTTCTCGTATTGAAGTTCGGAGCTTGCATAAGCGGGACTGTGTTTTTTTTGCGCGGATCGACTATCGGCAAATGCGAGTATTTGGTCATTACCGGCCTTGCGCTTATATAAGGTTGTAAAACTTTTGATGGAATATTGCGATCATATATTCGCGAATTTGTTTCGTCGTGTATCGTGGAAACGCTTACTTCTTCGTTGTTCATAGTATATACATACAATAGATAAAATATATAAAGTAATATCGTTTGATTATATTATATAATGTGTGGCATCTTTGCTCTTCTCAATATTTCGGGAACGAATAATGAAAAAACTGAAAAACAATTTATGAAGGGTAAATCCCGAGGTCCCGAAAACTCTACTTTGGTAACATCATATCCAAATATAACAATTGGATTCCATAGACTTGCTATCAACGGCCTAAATGCTCAGTCCAACCAACCCATCGTTATTGACGGGGTCGTCTTAATCTGTAACGGCGAAATTTACAATTATCAAGATTTGTACAAGGCCATGCCGTCGGTGACTCCGACAACAGAGTCTGATTGCGAGGTAATTATTCACCTATATTTTAAATATGGGTTTCTGCAGATGTTGCAAATGCTCGATGGAGTATTTGCATTTGTCCTGTATGACACTCGATTTAACAAAGAGACTCTGTTTGCTGCGCGCGATTCGCTCGGTATTCGTCCTCTTTACTACCTCAAGAACTTAAATGCTGGTTACATGAGCGATAAGTTGATCGGGTTCGCGTCCGAACTGAAGTGTCTCGACGGGTTTGTCGGTTTGAATCCTCACCAGTATGCAGTTGAGCAGTTCAAGCCGGGAACCTATAGTATATTCGAGACAACGAAGACAAGTTGGTCAGAGTGGAAACCGGTACTTCAAAACCAGGCATTTTTCGTCCCCACATTTTCATATGGTACGATTATTAACAAAGACACTGAATATATTGACGAGCTGTTCAAGACAACCTCTCGAGCTCTTTGCGATGCCGTCAAGCGGCAGTGTGGTGCCACCGAGCGTCCAATCGCATGTCTTCTATCCGGTGGTCTAGACAGCAGCCTGATTGCCGCCCTTGTGAATGAGCATTATATGGCGAACGATCGGATGTTGGAGACATATAGCATTGGCTTGCTCGGATCAGAGGACCTCAAGTATGCACGAGTGGTAGCGGACTACTTGGGGACCAAGCACACCGAAATCGTTGTTACCGAGCAGGAAATGTTCGATGCAATTCCTGAAGTGATCTACGCGATTGAGAGCTACGACACCACGACAGTTCGCGCCAGCATCGGAAACTATCTCATCGGCAAATACATATCGGAGAACAGCGAAGCAAAGGTGATCTTCAATGGCGATGGTTCCGACGAGTTGTGCGGTGGATATCTCTACATGCACCAGTGTCCAGATGACATTGAGTTTGATGGCGAATCTCGACGCTTATTGCGGGATATTTACATGTTTGATGTCCTGCGCTCCGACAAGTGCATTTCATCGCACGGTCTTGAACCCAGGACTCCATTCCTGGACAGGACATTCGTCAATCACTATCTCTCAATTCCACCGCGATTCCGAAACCACAAGAATCAGAATGCTCGTGAGAAGTTCCTCCTGCGCTCCAGTTTCAACTTCCCAAATTATGAGAACTCGGAGGGCAAGCAAATTCTACCGAATGAGATACTATGGAGGCGCAAGGAGGCATTCAGTGACGGCGTTAGTGGTCGCGGACGATCGCTATTCACGATTTTACAAGAGCAGATTGTAAAACGGATGTTCCAAGAGACATCGGTTGTTTATGCCGAAAATATTTCCACAGAGAAAATATATTACAAACAACAGTTTGCAAAATATTTCCCTAACTCAACTACAATTCTTCCGTATTATTGGATGCCAAAATATACGACTGCGACAGATCCGAGTGCCAGAACACTTGATATTTACAATAGTGGTAATCAAACAACTGAAAAAAATGCACCGATATAAGTTTTTTTTATCTGAATAATATATGTATTCTCTCCATTATAATTTGTTCATGATGTTCATTGTTTTATTTTATGTGTTTGCAATCTTAGCTGCTTTAGGAGTGTATCCAAATGCGCACATGTATGTTGAGACAATGGACTATTACATGAAAATTTACATTTGTCTCTTATTGATCTGGCGATTTAACCCTTTATCCGTACATCAGTTTGACAAACAACTCGATAAGCAAATTGCGTTTCACGCCGGAGTTATTATTTTAACGACTACTGCATTGAACAAGTATTTAACATTGGTTGGGTCTAATTTGGTAGAAAATGCAAAGAAAATACGCTTATTATAAACCAGTTGTTTTTCTGGTTGTTGCACCTTGTTTTCGTTTGCGCCTTACAGTATTTGTGTTTGATTGATTGAAGAAAAACTTTAAATGTGTCATGATCTCCTTACCAAGTATTTGGTCTATTTCTGTTTCTTCTTGGGTTTTTTCATTGTATGTATATGAGATGTTTTCAAGTTGTAAAAACAATCTATTCGCAAAATCCTCTTCATCTACATTATCAATTATCGTTTGACCGATTTTACTATTCATGAAACGATATACAAGATCATCGACAGGTAAGTCATGTATATATGGTTTCAAATTAATATAATAAACATTATCATTAACCATTTCTGGATGATATATATCATCCAAAAAACATATCTGGGCATTAGGAGGTATTTGGGTGCATCTAACCAAATTCGAATATGTTTTATCATGGGTGGTTCGGTTCATCTCAACTTGTTTCCCATTTATCTTGAATGCGCGAATCGTCTGATCAAATAACTTTGATTTAATTTTCCTTTCAAAGTAAGATAAAATATGATCAATCCATTTGGATGGGCCTTGGTTGTTCGTATAAATCATAATTTTTTGACATATCTTCAATTGCTTCTTCTTGTTCAAATATTTCAATATATTCTCTATATTTGGTCGTATAAATTCAGGATATAAATCAAGTATATCATTGAATTCTTCTTGGGTAAATTCATGTTTTCCTGTTATTTTAATCAAACTATCCCACAAAATTCCTAATTCTACAAAATACCCCATAGTTTCATCTAAATCAAATACGATAATTTTCATTTGTTTGTTATATATATAATTATATATTTTTATATAACAAAAATAACACTCTGTAATCTAGTGTTATTTTGTATAAATAGTATTTTTTTCTCTGTATAAAGAAACATACCATGGGATTGACAAATGGTGATTATATCAAAATATTAAAGTATTATAAGATTGATATACCCGATTCTAAACAACAGATTAAAGAAGAGGCAACCAAGATACTTGGGGGGAAATTATGCAGATGTATCAAGAAACTCGATCCGGTGAATGAAGCTCGTTCTATAGGAATCTGCACAAAAACGATTTTTAATAGAAAAGGTCTAACGCGCGGTAAATTCAATTGTAAAGGGAAACGACAATTAACATTTAGAAAAACTAGGCGCAAGAAATAGATGCTTACTCTGAAGTTGGAACAGGTTCCTCTACTGGGGTGGGAACAGGTTCCTGCATTGGAATGACAGGGGGAGGGGTAGGAGCAGGAGCAGGAGCAGGAGCAGAATCAACAACATCCGGCATAGAGAAACCCAACTTGTTAGCAATGTATTCGTAAATAAATGTATCATCGCCACCCCACTTTTTGTAATCATCGCCGTTGATCTCAACCATTTTTGAATCAACCGCATTTCCATTTTCATCCATTAAAGAAACATGAATGGATGCGCCTTTGAACAATTCAAATCGCATTACCCTCACTGACATACTAGTGACCTTTGTTGTTTTAACCTGATCAAATGGCTTGATATTCACAGTTATATCCATTTGTTATAATATAACAAAATATTTATTTTTATTTTTCTTTTGATAAATGATCCAATGCCGACAATAAAACCATTTCTTGGTTCGTAAGTTTTCTAAATATCAAACATTCATCCATTTTGATAGTGAATCGTTTGTTAGAACCGCCAAAATTCTTGCATATCAAACTGACACCCTGTTCGGTGATTTTAATGTCTGAAAAGATGGCACCTTTGGTTAAATTCAAGTCATCTGGATCGTTCAGTTTGATCCATCGAATATATGTTCCATATTTCAAATCATCCATTTCATCAACATATTTGTAATCGTCCAATTTTCGCATAATGCCAAGGGCTTCCTCCTTTGGCAAACACAATTCATTGATGACTTTCAAATTCAACTCCTTTATTTTTACGGTTGTTAGTCCCAACAATGTTTCATTTGTCTCATCTTCGATTGCATTGTTTAATACCTCACTTATGTCTTTCATGGTTATGATAAATAATATATTATGTCTATATTATTTCATCTGTTGTTTTGTATGCTTTTTATCATGCTTTTTACCAACCACTGAAACCACCTCCGAAAGAATTGGCGGCGGCCGGTTCAAACGCCTCCATCATGCCACCACTCATTTGTTGTTGTTGTCCCACATGTTGTTGTCCTCCTGCCCCCTGTCCAAAACTGTTTCCTCCTCCTCCTCCTCCAGTATTCACAGGCAGAGATCCGATCGATGTTCCGTCTGTATAAATGGATTGGTTCATGGCCGCTTGACCAATGCTAGCCGCAGGATTCACAAGCATTTGCTGTTGCGGTAGGATCTGACCCTGTCCAGAAATCGGTTGGCTCACCTTCACATTGCCTTTCTTTTCTCCGGGTTTTTGTGTTGGTCCGCTCCAGAGCTCTGTCACACGATCGAACAATATTCCGACCTTCTCTCCAAGCTTGGTCTGCAGACTCAGAGTAATCATGAGGACCGCCAGAACGATGAAGGTAATGTTATACTCGGGATACTTGGTGCCGCTGTATGTGGGGACGAATGTGATGACACGGTGGATAACCAGCAATCCCATAAACATGGAAATTACCTGAATGAGGACTTCGGCGACTATTTCTAAAGTCCCCTTGTTTTCGTCCGCCTCGGGAATATATTTGGCCATTGTCTTGTTGAGCACAACAACCGGGATCAATGCAATCAGAGAATATTGAATGATATTGAGTATTTCGGATTTGGAATCGTCGTCAAAGCTGAAAACATGCTTGACGAAATTTTTTTTTGAATCATTGCCGCCGGAACTTTCCATATGATTTATAACAAGAAATTAAATCGCCTAAAAGTGGTTAAAGCTAATTTCTCAAGTATTAGATAAAAATGAGTCACGAGGAACAACAATATCTAAATTTGGTTCGTGATATTTTGACAAATGGTTCATCGGAAGAAGGCCGCAATGGAAATACCATCAGTTTATTTGGTGCATCTATGCGGTTTTCTCTCGCTGATGGCACAATCCCTATTTTAACTACCAAGAAAACGGCTTGGAAGACCTGCCTGAAAGAACTTTTGTGGTTCGTTCGCGGAGAAACTGACAACAAACTTCTCCAGGCGCAGGGGGTACATATTTGGGATGGAAATGCGTCACGTGAGTTTATGGAGTCGCGCAGGCTCGGGCATTACCCCGAGGGGATTTTGGGACCGATTTACGGTTACCAGTGGCGAAAATTCAATGCAGATTACACACCTGAAGATGGTAACAATAAAGGATTGCAGTCGCCCGAAGAAGGCTTACAGTCGCCCGAAGAAGGATTGCAGTCGCCTAAAGGCTTGCAGTCGCCTAAAGGCTTGCAGTCGCCCGAAGAAGGCTTACAGTCGCCTAAAGGCTTACAGTCGCCCGAAGAAGGCTTGCAGTCGCCTAAAGGCTTAGATCAACTTCAGAACATAATTGATCAGCTAAAGGATCCCCTACAGAGAACTTCGCGCCGACTAATCATGACTGCGTGGAATCCGTGTCAGTTAGATCAAATGGCTCTGCCACCGTGCCACATTTTGTGTCAGTTCAATGTTCATGGCGGCAATAAACTTTCTTGTGCAATGTATCAGCGCAGCGGTGATATCGGCCTTGGTGTGCCGTTCAATATTGCGAGTTACAGCTTCCTCACGCATTTGCTCGCCAAACATTGTGGTTTAGAAGCTCACGATTTTGTATATTTTTTGGGAAACGCTCATATTTATGATGACCATTTAGAGGCTATGAAACAACAATTGACGAGAGAACCTTTTGCATTCCCAAAACTACAGATTTCGGTATCTCGTGATAATATTAATGATTATCAAGTCAGTGATTTTGTTGTAATTGATTATAAATGCCACGAACCGATAAAAATGGATATGCGAAAGTAACATTGCGTAAGTAATTCAGAAAGAAATTGTGTATGTTTAGTAAAATGAGTAGTTCTAGATCAATTTCTGCGGCCAGAAACAGGAGGGCTGGTGAGCAACAGCCAAGTCGGCCTAATACCTCCATCGGTTCAGCACCTATTTTTTCTCAACAGCCAAGGGGGGTACCTCAAAGAGCTGCTCCTCAGCAACAGCAACAGCAACAGCAACAGCAGCAACAACAGCAATTGGTTCAAAAACCAAAGATTTCTGTTTCGGATGCTATTGGTTTAACAACAATTCGTCTCTGCAAAGTGGAGAATTTTATCGCCGAACTAAAGGAAACTGGTGTGGGTGGATTACCAGCAAACTCCCAAATTATTGATAATAGTGTTCTCACCAGTATGATTTATCGCCTTGATGCTCTCGAGAAAAAAGAGTTTGCTTCTAGCGAACAGATGAAGCGTTTAGAGAAAGAGAATGACGATTTAGTCGCTAAATTTGAGATTTTTTCGAAGGAAACATGTGATCGTTTTGATGACTTTGATCTGGCGTTTGTAGAGCTAGAAAAGATGATTCCTTCATTGGAAGAAACTCACGACCTTGATGAAAATGTTACACTTGATGTGAATAATGACGATGATGTTTCAGCGGTCACTTCTGTGGATCTCAAAGCGATGATCAAAGAGGATTTGTCTCTCGAAGAGAGTGTTGTTAAGTCGTCTGATAATATGTAATTTTTTGATTGTTTTTTTTTGAAAACAATCAAATATAGGTGTCTTCGTTCTACCGGTTGAAAATTTGTATTCGTTTTATTTAGTAACATGTTTCAAATACTCGTTTCATTTTTCATTTTTTGTTTGGTCCTTTTTATATATTTACATATCCAATTTCACTTGAAAACAAGCAACGATTTGGAAATGTATGAGATTGATCAAGCATCGAAAGATAAGCTAGAAGAAATTTGCGATATTCGACAACCTACCCTGTTTGATTTCGATAATCAGAAAATTATAGATACAACTAGCAAAGCATATATCTTTGAAAATTATCCCGCTTTCGAAGTCAAGATTCGCAATGTCAATGAAAACGATGCAAATGCGGAATTGTATGTCCCTCTTCCACTACACGCAGCAGCTAAGCTTTTCGATGAAGACAAAGAATCGTCTTACTTATCAGAAAACAATTCTGATTTTCTGAATGACACTGGCGTTGTGAAGAACTTTAAATACAACGATGCATTCCTTCGACCGTATATGGTATCAAACTGCAACTATGATGTAATGATGGGAAGTGCTGGCACTTGCACGCCTTTCAAATATGAGATAAATTATCGTAACTTCTTCTTACTTACACAGGGGTCTGCTCAAATTAAGCTGGCTCCGCCCAAGAGCACCAAGTATCTGTATCCGCAATATGACTATGAGAACTTTGAGTTTAAATCGCCTGTAAATTGCTGGAACCCGCAACCGAATTATTCAGCCGATTTCGATAAAATAAAATGTCTTGAATTCACATTGTTGCCTGGAAAGACATTGTATATCCCCGCGTATTGGTGGTATAGTATTCAATTCGGTCCTAGCACCAGCATATCGACATTGTTTTACCGAACTTATATGAACAATCTCGCAATTTCTCCTTACATTGGCATGCACGCCCTCCAAATTCAGAATGTAAAGAGAGAAGTAGTTAAGAAGGCCAGTATTCGCGAACTAAATCAAAATCAACTTTTGCGAAATCCAGCGGTGGAGCCAAAAACGATTGTACAATCAGAAATGGTGAAAGAGGAACCTCCTCCTCCTCATCCTAGTCCTAGTCTGCAGGAACCAGAACCTTTTTTAGCCAACAGCTCTGAAACTATTTCCGTTCTAACTAAAACCGATATATAATTTTTTCTGATCACATTGTATAATGCTCAAGTTCTTTTCAAGTTTGTTTGGTTTGTCAACACGACGCAATCGTGATCGTCGTCGTCCTCGTCATCGCAAGTCTAGAAGACATCACAAGAGTCGCAAAATGATGCGTGGTGGATGAGGTCAGGTTACTACTTCTTAGATTCGATTTATGACCAAAAATAACTATATTCATTGAATGACAAATACGGTTTGCGTATGTAGGATCCTATTTTGATAAATGAAACCCAAATTATTGATTTGTTCTTTTGCAAATCAATAATGATAATGACACCCGATTGAGGGTTCGTAGAAACAGTTTAAAGATTTACTGCATCATATACGAGATGACGAACAATTTTATTTTTACACCAAATGACCGGGAATATTCATCGTGGAATAACAGCGAGCATATGACAAATCCATTCGATTCTAAACTCTTCCCAGGCGATTGTTATTCAATTGACTCTTTAACAAAAGAAGTTACAATACATTCGTCGAATGTTCGCAGTGCAAAGGCAATTCCTGGCGTTCTCATTTTGGCGGGAAACAAAACATATGGCCGTCACAATAAAAATAATAAAATTATGTATCGTGGTGTTCCCGATAACAAACTTATCCCTTCATTCCTCGTCCCTTACGAAATCAAGAGTGTTGGATTCTCTAAAGTGTTTGTCAATTTATATGTAACATTTTCGTTCCTTGATTGGACTGGCAAGCATCCCGTTTGCATTATCAACCAAACGATTGGGCAAGTGGATGTTATTGTAAATTTCTACGAATATCAGCTCTGGTGCAAGTGTTTAAATATATCCATCCAAAAATTTCAAAAGGCTACGACCAATGTATTATATTTACAAAATAATCGCAATTCTGCAGATCCACGCACTTTGATCGACAACGGTGTTGAACACAGAGAAGATTGGAATGTCTTCTCTATAGACCCCGACAATTGTGTAGATTTTGATGATGCATTTGGGATTCGCAGTGATGATCGCGGAGTCACTTGTATTTCCATATACATCTCCAATGTCACTCTTCTTCTGGATAAACTCAAACTGTGGGCGGAATTTGCAGGGCGCGTCAGTACAATTTATTTGCCTGACAAGAAGCGACCAATGCTTCCGGCAATTCTTTCTGATGATTTGTGCAGTTTGCACGCCGGACAGGTTCGCGTAGCTCTATTTATGGATATCTATTTAACTGCCGATGGTATTGGCAATATTGAATATGGTAATGCGTTTGTAAAACTGCGGCGTAATTTCTGTTACGAAGAACCCGAATTGCTTGTAGATCCAGATTACAACAAAATCTTGGTGTTGTGTCGTTGGTTGTCACCCAAATACAAGTATGTCGATTCGATTAACGACAGCCACGATGTTGTGAGCTACTTGATGATTCTGATGAATTATTACTGTGCTAAGGAGCTCTTGGCAGCAAAGACTGGGATCTTTAGGTCATCTTCGGTCACTCGCGATGTCGTTGTTCCTCATGGAGTTCCCTCGGATGTTGGGAAATTCATTAAGATATTCAACAGCTCGAGGTCTCAGTATGTTGTATGCTCTGCGGATTCAGACATTGCACATCATATGCTGAATTTGGAGGCTTACATTCACATCACGAGCCCAATTCGGAGATTGGTGGATCTGCTGAACATGATCGAATTTCAGAAAATCAAGGGACTGGGAGTCCTATCGGATGACGCATATACATTTTATTCTAGTTGGATTGGAAGATTGGATTATATCAATCTAACTACGAAAACTATTCGCCGCGTCCAAAACGACTGTGATTTGCTGAATTTATGCACAAACAATAATGAGGTTTTGCAGCGGGAATATGATGGGTATTTATTCAATAAGACAGTCGCTATTGATAATGAAAGTTCATTTCAATATACGGTTTTTTTACCTGAACTGAGAATGACATCTCGAGTAATTATTGCGGATGGTGATGCAGAATTTTCATCTCGGCGATTCAAACTGTTCTTATTCCAAAATGAGGATAATTTTAAACGAAAGGTTCGCATCCATCCACTTTATCCACTTTTAAGAAAAGTGGAGCAAAATCTACTTTTGTGAATCAAAATCTGCTAAATTTATATATATTATCGATTTTCCTACTTAAAGAACAAAGCATGTGGTCGCTTCGCTTTTGGCACCACCTTTTCTAAAGGTGGTTTTTACGGTCGCTTCGCTTTTGGTACCACCTTTTCTAAAGGTGGTTTTTACGGTCGCTTCGCTTTGACACAACCTTTTCTAAAGGTGGTTTTTATCAATAGTCATCACCTTAGCAATCTTCTTCATTATTTTATTTTCGCTATCAAAATCATTACACTTTGAGCCACCTCCCATTGCCTCAATCACAATCTTGTTATAGATATCAGAGTATTTCGAATTTCCATTATTGCAATCTGGGTATTTCTCTTTGAACAATCTTGTATTCTTGCTGTTTCGGAAAGCAACACTCTTAATCATCTTACGTAACTTCTTGTTACCATCTTCGTCCTTTTCCCAAACACCTCCGTCCTTGATATATATCGTCTCTCTCTTCGGATCAGTGCAATGAACTGGTCTCTTAGTAACATCAAGCGCTTTTAGGTTCTTGATTATGATGTTGGAGATGCCATCCACATACCCAACTTGTCCCATATGCTCTAAATCCGCAAGCTGAAATTGAATAGAATTTACAAAATCCGTTATATTCATAGCATCTTTGCAGTCCTCGTTTAAGAATACTTGCAAATTGAATGTCTTGTTGTGCGAATTCACATGTGTGACCGAGTTGTTGATGATCCCATTTTTGCATACCTCTAAGATCTGCTTCTGCATCTCTTGATTCTGTTTTTGTAACTCGTTAGTTTGTTTTTGTAGCTCAATATTTTGTTTTTGGATCTCATTATTGCTTTTTACAACTTCTGATACAAGAGTTATCAAGACATGGTCATCTTGTTTTATATTACAAGATTTTTGATGTTTCCACAACCCTTGACGATGTTTATATATATTACCACATTTACACTGTGAGATCGTGTGCTCTTTTTCACAACTTTCTTGTAACTCTATGTAACTCCTTTTGTGTTTTGGTGTTTCAATGTGTCTGTCATATAACCATTTTCGTGAGCATGTAAATGCACATTTTTCACATGAAAAATCGACAACTTTTTTGCAACTTTTTTTGTCATCATTTGTCATCCTTTATAGAGTTACAGAAAAAAGTTGCTAAATAACAACGGTTTGTAAAAATAAAATTTTATGCTCACAAACTGAGAATTATTTTTTTGGTCGCCAGACGCTAAGAATTTTTATGGTCACAAATTTTCGTGTTTTCAAGACTTTAACCGGCCTTTTCAAAAATGGACATTTATAAATGTCCAAAATCGATTTCCGATTTCACTTTTGGGATTCAAAAATCGATGATTTTATATATATTATCGATTTTCCTACTTAAAGAGAATTAGTGCAAAGAATAACGATTATATGAAATATTTAGTTTTCAACATATTTACTAGATAAACCATTCATTTGGGTTGTCTTTTGCGGCGCCGGGTTGTTTTCTTTTGTTTTCGTTTGGTTTTCTTTTGGTTTCGTTTGGTTTTTCTTTTACCTCCGAATAATGACTTTCTAACAGAAGAGTTATTGTCATCATCATCGTAATTGAATAGCGACCCTCTAACAGAAGAGTTACTTGTATCCTCTTCAAAAAATCCCAACGGTCTTCGTTTTTTTGACGCAATACGTTGCTCTTCCATCTTTCTCAGTTTCCATTCATCGCGATAACTCGATAAATTGCCTTTTGTTACTATTGTACCTATCGTTAGCATATATTTTGGATTACAGATCATCGCTTCCGCGTGAAAAACACCGCCCTCTACTTTGGGTTTGAGCATAATGTCACATGCATATCCGTCAAAATTCAGTAATTTACTACATATAAAACTACATATTTTTTTGTCTTTGACAGAAACAGAATCTCTAGTTCCTGTTTCATAACCATAATTATTATTCAGGATATCTAATATTTCATAATAGTTGAAGTCGCGACCAATTTCACTTCTGATCAAACTAAGAAACTCATCTGTATTATTTTTATCTAAAGCTAGTAATTTCAACGGTTTTAAGGTCTGAAATTTAAATGTGATACCATACTGACTTTCAGTTGTTTCTTGATCAAACCCAAAAAACCTTTCTGTATCTGTTGGATCGAAAACCATTTCAGTTTTATATTTCGGATCTGAATCACCTCTGTATAAAACAAAGCCTTGGGGTAATTCATAATAAAAGATTCCCATATTCGACTTTAAATATTGCTGCAGACTCATTATACATTATAATTTTATAATAACTTGATTTCAATAAAATCTGCTGAAATCAACTAAATTCAAACAATGCGTCGCTCTGATTTATCAATCGTCATCATCTTAGCAATCTTCTTCATTATTTTATTTTCGCTGTCATAATCATTACATTTGGATCCGCCACCCATTGCTTCGATAACGATCTTGTTATAGATATCAGAGTATTTCGAATTTCCATTATTGCAGTCTGGGTATTTCTCTTTGAAAAGTTTAGTATTCTTACTGTTTCGGAAGGCAACACTTTTAATCATCTTTCGCAACTTCTTATTATCATCCTCATCCTTTTCCCAAACATCCCCATCCTTGATATAGATAGTTTCTCTCTTTGGATCAGTGCAATGAACAGGTCTCTTAGTAACATCGAGCGCTTTTAAATTCTTGATTATGATATTGGAGATCCCTTCTACATAACCAACTTGCCCAACATGCTCCAAGTCAGATAGTTGAAGATTGATTGAATTTACAAATTCGGTTATGTTCATAGCATCCTTGCATTCCTCGTTTAAGAATACCTGCAAATTGAATGTCTTGTTGTGCGAATTCACATGTGTGACCGAGTTGTTGATGATCCCATTTTTGCATACCTCTAAGATCTGCTTCTGCATCTCTTGATTCTGTTTTTGTAGTTCCAAGTTTTGTTGTTTAATCTCGTTATTGCTTTTCACAACTTCCGATACAAGGTTTATCAGCATATTATCATCTTGTTTTATATCAACTACATTACATTTTTTACGATGCGCGTAAAAATTAGATGAATGGCTATAACTCTTACCACACAGGCATTCATATTTTGTGGCACTTTTTTGTATGTTTTTTGTATGAATTTGTATGGTCTGATGTTTAGAAGTTGTAATATGTTTGTTCCAATTAGACAATTTACAGCATCTAAAGTCACATTTTTCACAAATAAAAACATTTGGCATTTTTTGGCAGTTATTTTCAGGCATTTTCATATACATTGCATACATATAAAAATGCCTAAATGAAAACGAAATTGGGTTAAAAAAAAATTTATCGTAACAAACGGAGAATTATTTTTTTGGTCACCAGACGCTAAGAATTTTTATGGTCACAAAAATATCGGTTTTCAAGACCTTACCTACCCTTTTCAAAAATGGACATTTATAAATGTCCAAAATCGATTTCCGAAATCACTTTTGGGAATCAAAAATCGATGATTTTATATATATTAACGATTTTCCTACTTAAAGAACAAAATTCTAAGGTTTTGGTAAAGATCATACAAATTATTTACACCCTAGCTTATTCTTTGAAACAATGCTGGCCAGAAGATGAAACATGCACATACCGCAAATACAAAGACAAATTTCATATGCACTATACAATTATCTTGGCACTGATTGGTTGCTTCGCAATAACGGAGATTACCGCAAACACATAAAGTCGTATATAATGGCGGAGCGCGATTATCATCGCATCCTATATCAATGACAACATCTGTTGTTTCAGTGAAGACCACGCCTGCGTTGTTTTGATTGGATTCCATCTTGTTTTTTTAGGTTTTGTGTAAAAATTGATGTAGATTAGTAAATCAATTTTTATTGTTTATTTCTTACCTATTCCAGGTAGTTTTAGTTTTTTTAAAATATCTTTGAATGGCCAGGAACTGCATTTTGTCATACCACCACCATTCATTCCAGAATTCGAACGAAATTGTTGCACGATCGTAGATAAGAGTAGTATCAATAGGATTCCGACAACGGCAATCAATAGGACGGTTAGTAATTGCTTCTTGAGAGTGGCATATGAATCTGCTTGACTTGCTTGTAAGTCAGTGAGTTTGTTTTTATAATCACTTAATAATTGTTGTGTTTTTATGCGGTCACCTTTAAGATCTCTTAATTGTTTTTTTAACAAAGCGATATCCTTTGGATCAACCGAACTATCAGGTGGCGTGATACTGTTATCTGTATTATCTGTATTATCTGTGTTATCTGTGTTATCTGTATTATCTGTGTCATCTGTGTTATCTGTATTATCTGTATTATCTGTATTATCTGTGTTATCTGTGTTATCTGTGTTATCTGTATTGTCGCTAGGAGGTTGCGTATTCGTCATAAAATAGTATATTTTACTTGGAATTGTATTTACAGTTTGGTTTAAATTTCCTGTAGAAGATGTATCGTAGCGTGTAATATTGTTTTTTACTTCATAATCGTGAAGTTCTGCATTCTTTTTTTCTAAATCATACAACATATCGTATGCAATTGAAGTAATCGCCACATCGTTATTATTTGAAACATCTATTGGTGGGATCCAGTCAGCATATGTTCCTGTATTTAACCAACATTGTTTCGAGGTTGAGTTATAAGTAGCAGAAATACAATTGCTTTGGGGCGTACAATTTGCAGCACAGTCATCTGAAGAAGATACATTTTTTATAGGGTTGTTGTTTTTAACGAACGATTTACCAGGATATGTTTTCATATAATTTAACATAGTTGTTGTCTCTAGGGTGTTGACACTTGTTTTTGTGTTGGGGTCTTTGTAACATCCCGTTTTGGGATGATCGTTATCACTGCTAACAGACCAATTGTATGCATCTTGAACAATTTGACCATATGTATTATTTGCCTGGTTTGCGGCAGTGTATGGCGAATCTTGATTACATCCGTATCTTTTCCATATGTCGTCTAAACACTTTTGGTTAACACTTTTGCTATTTGTATCATACTTTATGCACGGTTGTTCAATTGCCATCAAATACAAAATTATGAAACCGTCGAATTCAGTGACGAAATTTTTCCTTTTTGTATCATAATCATCCTTAGTAGTAATTGTCATATATTATATTATACCGAAATATTTTTGTTTTTTCTAAATGAAATTGTAAAGACACATATAAGCAGAATGTTTTATCAAATTAAATAATCCTGGATGGTCTTGATAAATCTGCAATACTAAGCTCTGGTCATCATCAGCAATCCATCTTGTTTGCCATTCGATTAACTTGTATTCGTATAGAACTTCAAACGCTTCGACAATTGAATTCGGCACAATAAATGATGACCCAGTTAAATACAAATCGTCGCTACCAAGTATATAATTTGGGTCAATTTTCTCCTCCGGAACATCTCTTAATGTATGATATGTCAATTTGTTGGTAGGCAGCTTATCAAGTGCAATTGTTTTGGGTATTTGAATTGTATCATTTTTCGCATATCCGAAATCAATCCACCCGTAATAAAAATAATTTGGTAACACATTTTGCTTGGCATCCCGCAAAAAGTTGATCTTGCTGTGGTTAATCAGTGTGTATTCGGGATATACATGCTCTGGATTCTGATTTCTTCGGAAGTCTGGAATTCTGTTTTGGTAATGTTCGCTTGAAATAATTTCGCGTTCCAATCTTATGTATTTTTTTACAAATGTATTTTCAACACAATCAAAGTTTATGAATATTATGTTCTCGCTAAATGTATAATCGACCAACAAAGCCTTTATTTGGGGTTCTATATAAACGACCAACTTGTATTGAATCGATTTCGCCAATCTTAGGAAACATTCAATATATTCACTTGGTTCGCGTTTGTAGTGCAGCCACTTATCCCTTCCAATATCCTTGAAGAAAGTGACAAATACAATATCATTTATCGGAGTGATTTGAGTTCGAGGATGTACTGTCTTTTTGATCATAATGTGGTTATTCCCGCCTGCACCACTGAGATTGTTTTCAGTGATAAATTCACCGAATGCCTTTATAACTCCGTACTCTCCATATTCATCTTCCGAATGTTGAATAAACACATTTCCATTCGTATCTCGTATAGTCTCATCCTCGTCATACGCGCCACTTCCCAATATGAAACCATTTGCTCGAACTTTTGGAAAATACTGTTCCAAGTCTCGTCTAACAAATTTGTATGAATGATTACCGTCAATGTGCAAGAGATCAATGTTGTTTGGAATCATACCAACCGCATCTACGGAAAATTGTCGTATGAATTGAACGCGGTCTCCGTATTTCGATTTGAGACGGTTATATGTGTCATTATATACCTCATCACCAATAAGGTTATTGATAGAATCAGAGTAATCTGCATAACCTGTGTAAGGATCAACACAATAAAGTCTGCTGTTTTGGCTCATGGAGAGAACGCTATCGGCAAAATCACCTCGATATGTCCCAATTTCAACGAAAACTCCGTTATTCACATCAGATAAAATAGATTCTAGTAACATATCCCTTTGCTGATTCATCGTTATTTCACGCATCGTTGTTTGATTCATCGTTGTTTGATTCATCGTTGTTTGTTGATATATTGTCATGTTTTTAGATTATTATTTTGTAAAGATATAAACATTCATCTTACGTGAATGGAATGAAGAACATTATTTTTTATGCGAGACATTTTACAGAACGAGGCACTGAAATTGCTGTCTATGATTATGCCAAGTATAACGAGGAGATCTTGGGCAATAAATCATTTATTGTTCATATGCCGCTAAAAATGGACGACTTAGAAGACGTGTATAAGAAGTTCAATGATCGATTCACTGTCTTGGAGATTGATGACATTCGCGACATTACACGAATTATTCGTCAGCATAAGATAGATTTCTTTTATACACTCACACACGGTGAGAAAGATTTTTATGAGTTTGAAAATAAGCAGATATGGTTGAATTGTAAAACGATAAAGCATTGCGTGTTTCACACCACATTTCCTGAAGGTGATTTCTATTGTAGCATTTCCAATTTCTTGAACCAAAAAAACGGTACATTGATACCTGTAATACCGCACATTGTTGAAAAGCCGATTGATACTGTGACAACACTTCGCGGCGAGTTGGGGCTGCCCGCAGATGCAATTGTTATCGGGAGATACGGTGGATTCAACGAATTCAATATCAAGGAGACACATGAAGCGATTTATGAGTATTTGACTTCTTCGTCCCAAGTCGATCCGAATGTATATTTCATTTTTATGAACACTCGCCAATTTGCGAATCATCCGAGGATCATTTACCTCAATAAAAATATCGAATTCGATTACAAGGAGCGGTTTATCAATACTTGCGATGCGATGATACATGCGCGAATTGAAGGAGAGACATTTGGACTATCAATTGCTGAGTTCTCGATCCGCAATAAGCCGATCATCACTTGTCAAGTTGGTGATTTAGAACATACCAATATTTTGGGAAATAGAGCGATTCTATATATCTCCAAAGACCAGCTTGTTTCCATTTTCCAAAATATCAAACCCATTATTTATAGTCGAGATGATTGGAATGCATATTCATATTATACTCCGTCCAACATTATGGAGATGTTTGATGTGTTCATTTTCAATAAAAAATAGTAGTATTATGACCATAAGTATTTTACAGTTTCTCAAATTTAACATATTTGATGAGAGGAGTACTAAGTATGCCCATTCGCAAATGCTCGGGGTTCTCTCTGGTATCGATTATGAGTGTTTCACGAAGATCAGTGAGTTCTAAGAAGATACCCTCGTGGGATTTATGGTAGTATTCGGCAGCAACTGGAACATTGATGTTGTTCTCATTATTTATTTTTTCTAAATACCAGAACCGATATTTCTGACCAGCGACTAACTCTGACAATGGGAATGCATTCAATATGTCGTTGGCTGTGTATGAATACACGCCTCCACCCATTCGTGAAACTTCATCAGAGTATTTTGTCAAGATTAGAGTATTATTTAGGTGTTTCACATATGTTGCAACGAAATTGCTGTTTTTCGAAGTGCGAAATAGGTAGCGCTCTCCAACAACAAGGTTCAATAATTGATTCATTTTAGTTTTTGTATTGTGATGATTGAACAATACAAAAATATATTCAATTTTTGCTTCTTTTAGTTTTTCGATGTTTTCCCATTTTCTTCTTCCCACCTTTTCTCGACATTTGAATAAAATTTTCCTGAATTTTTTTTTGAATTTGATCTGTGTCCTTTTGTTGGTCTTGACGACGTTGTATTTTATCTCGTAATGCAGTATATTTTTGCTTATGTTCATTGTCATGATTTTGCTCGTAAATTCTTATAAGTGTATCGCAGTTTGTTTTCACGTTATTTAACATTTGCTCTTGTTCTTTTACACTTCGAATTTTTATTGGCACGAGGTCTATTGTAAATCCGAGTATATCAAGAAGGCGTTCTATTTGGTTTATAGCCGAGGATTTTTGGCTACTCATTCTACGATTGATTGATCTTTGCTCAAATCTAGATCTACAGAAATCATGTAATACATCGTAATCTATGTTGTATGCTTCAACCAAAGTAATCGCACACGTCGCATAACAATTATTATTTGATTGAGCTTCTGTTTTGATAACTGATTGGAAATCACGCGAACCTGATAAATTTACATTTCCGTTAAGCAATAATTCGTAAATAATTGTTAGGATACAGTTTTGGTCACTTTCTTCTACTTGTTGTTGATTGTATGACAATGATGACTCTGGACTCTCTCTAAATGTTGGACTCGGTGAAACCGGAACATATTCATTTTTCATAAAATTTCCTAAACTATCGGAATTTGATAAATATGTCGCCATAATATACGCATATATTTTTACGCGTATATGATGACATTTTCATAAACCGGCAAATAAAATTGAACACACTATCGGTATCGGTATACACTAACTAGTTAAAAAAGAGTTTAGAAGTAATATAGGTATACATTATATGCCGGTTATTTGCGAGATTTGTTCCAAAGTGTTTAAACAGAAGGGGCATTATGATGCTCACCGAGCTCGAAAAGTTCCTTGCAAACAGGATACAACAATCGCCCAAATTGTTGAGCAAAAGGTCCAATATGCGTTGAAACAAATCAACGGTATCTCGAAAAAGCAAATCGGACAATACTTTACTGTTTCTGAAATGTTGCAACAGTTTGTATTTGATAAGGTGTTTCATCGTTCGGCGCAACTTCTTGAACCTGCATTTGGTGTCGGACATTTACTGAAAAAGTTTCTGGAATATGATCCAAACTACCCTATTGTGTGTTATGAGCTTGATGATACGATAAAACCGATCATTACTTTCAACAAGCATCAGATACCTATATATGGCGACTTTACCAAGCAGACCATTGTGCAGAAATTCAAAACTATTGTTGGAAACCCACCATATGTCAAGCGGAGCACTGGAAATTTGTACATACGATTTATCGAACAGTGTTATAACTTGCTTGATGATGACGGCGAGATGATATTTATCGTACCTTCAGATTTTATCAAACTGACGAGTGCATCTACTATCATTGACACGATGACGAAGAATGGATCATTTACGGACTTCTTGTTTCCACACGATGAGAAGTTATTTGAGGGCGCAAGTATCGATGTCCTCGTATTCCGTTATGAGAAGGGGCTTGTCACGAATCAAACGAATTTAAATGGATTAACTAGAGTCTGCAATGTGAATAACGGCATCATTACATTTAGCGAAGGCGAAGTGTCTGGTACCCAAGTATCTGACATATTCAACGTGTTTGTTGGAATCGTTTCCGGAAGAGATGAGATTTATCGAGTGCCGTTTGGAAATATAAGTGTGTTGAGTGACAAAGATCGCATTGAGAATTTTATATTTGTTGAAGAGTTTCCAAGCAACAATCAACAGATCGACGAACATTTATTGACTCATAAGAATGAGTTGGAAGAGAGAAAGATCAAGAAGTTCAATGAAAAGAACTGGTTCGAATGGGGTGCGCCTAGAAATATAACAAGTATTCGCAATCATTGGGGAGAACCTTGTATTTATGTACGGAACATTACTAGAAAAGATGAGGTGGCGTTTGTTGGAACTGTCCAGTATTTTGGTGGCGGGCTTCTTTGTCTTATCCCAAAGAATGGATCTGTGGATCTGGAAAAAATAATTCAACATATGAATACATCGGTATTCCAGAAGGATTATAAATATGCGGGTAGGTTTAAAATTGGTCACAAACAAGTATCGAATGCTATCATTCCAAATTTATAATATATACCAGCCAACAGCACCGGTTTGGTTTATTCTGAAGTAGTCCGAAGTTATTTTTAAACACATTAAATCGTCCGAGGTATTGATTATTTTCACATCAGTTCCGTCTCCGAATATATAAATCGTATCGAATTTCTTGCTATCCTTATATTTATTAAACATTTTCTTCAGTATAATTTTTTGCATTATGTCCTGATCCCATACATCATTTGGAAATAAGCTATTAATTTCAACATCATCACAATTCCATCCATTTGTATTGAAATATTCCGTCAATAGTTTCTTTGACTTAGTAATATCTTTTCCAAATTCCTTTGTATAATGTTCTCGATATTGCTTTTTCTCGATCTCATATACAGTTGAACCAGCTAAACCTCCTTTTTTTACAGTATTTCCTTCAATATGATGTTTAAATATTTTTGTACATCTCTTGTTGTATTCAATACCAGTTAGTTCTGTATCTGAAATCCGAACATCCGTACCTTTTAGTTCATATATTACACCGTTATCCAATATATCTCCTGTTTTTGGTTGTGACGAGTTTGGACGAAGTAATCTATACAATAACTCGAATTTACCGCAACACGCGTTTGGTGATGTGTCTAGACCACGAGGTGTAAGGTTTGCAATGTTTTTGAAAAACTCAATATATTTATCATTGTTATCAAAGTAATCTAACAATCTTGACCATAAATCCCCTTTGGGAATTGTAAAATCTTCATGTTTAAGATGTTCTTTAATTTTGTATATATCGATTTCTTTTATGTCATTGTCAACCGCAGCCCAAAATATTTCCCGAACGATATTTTTAGTTTTGTCTGCTGTTAATCCTATTTTATTTTCATTTAACCAAACGCTGATGCTCGACAATTGATTGTTTAGTTCTGTATTGAAATCCATTATTTTGATATTGTTGTATATTTATCATACCCTTTACAGAACGAATTCAATTTTATATTTTTTGCAAAACTTTCTTTATACCGATTCGATATACACCTTTGAAGATTTAAATCCGCACAAAAATACGAATTTAATATTATGATAAATTACATAAACATTATTTGTCATAATATACTAAACTATGAATGTTGATGAAATTTTAACCAAAAATAAATTACTTGAAGAAGAATTACAAAAAACAAAGGCACATCTTAAAAAATACACAGCACCTACAAGCAGTAAGATTTATTACGAAAAACACAAAGAAGCACAAAAACAAAGAGTTAAAGAATACAAAGAAAAAACAAATTATAAACCTACGCCAGAACAAAAGAAAGAATACAACAAACAAGCATATTTGAAAAGGAAGACAAAAATCAAAAATGAAACAGAAGGTATTTCTAATAATGAAAACATTTAGGCAAAAAGTAGTTATTTATAAATAACTACTTAAAATTATTTTCTTTAGTAAGTATATAGGATGGAAAAACCAAAAGAAAAACCTCCAGAGTTTTTCAAGTCTGTCAAAACTTCTCTGAAAAGCATTTTGAAACATCCAGAGTTTAACGAAGCTAAAATCAACAATGTGGTTATTAAGGCACATAAGATTGTTATTCATACATTACAGTTCATGAAACTGTATTTTCTTTATCACTATGAAACTAATGGAATACTACCTGAAATTGATAAGGTTTTGATTTTGAATATTATGAAAGTTGTTTGTGGAGAGAAACATACCAAGATGGGAAAACCGCCGAAACAAGAAACGGTTGAACTGCAAGAACAACTCACCTTATTCTACAAGAAGCATTACAAACCATATACGCAACCAGAACAATTGGATTATGAATACATGAGCAATGTATTAGCCTACTTATGTGAGGACATTCAAACCATGTATGAAAATAACATTCAGTTGCATTATGTTGATTATGTAGAGCGGTTTGTAAATGTTGTTTGGAAAAAGAAAATGCTTATTGAGAAAATACGCAAGTTGTGTCCTACGAAGAAAGAACGAGAAACCAAAATAAAACATTTAGAAAGCGACCTGCGAAAAATCAAAAATGATTTGTTGAATGTAAATCCAGAAATTGCTTATACATCCAAACCATTTTACCATAATTGGATTACCGAACAAAAACGAAGAATCCTTCCTACGAAGGAAAAGTTTCAAAAACAAAGCATTTACTATGATTTGAAATGTAGTCCGTTTGATTATTTCCCTTGTATGATTACAATGATGAACCAAGTGGAAAATGAGTTAGAAACCACCAGTAACGTCTTCCCGTTGCGAAGCAGTATCATGTCTGGCTATATTCGGTTGGATACTATTACATTAGTCAATTTGTTATTACGGACCGAGCATGGAAAGAAAAACGATTATTCTAACAAAGGAAATACAAAGAAACATGAAGATAAAATATGGGCATTCTTTTTTCGGGTTGAACGAAAGATGTTTCGTAAGAACGGTTATTCGTTCCATCATATGATTTCTACAGATGGCGTTGGTGTTAGTATCTTGTTTTTGCGGGATGATTTAGTTGGTTTGAAACGGTTACCAAATGTTGTCAAGGGTTCGTCTCGTGAATTGTATATTGATGAATTGAATGATTATTCTCATTTACAAAGTAAGAAAATAGTCGCGGTCGATCCGGGAAAAGAAGATTTGATTTACTGTGTTGATGACGCTTCCAAAGATGCGAATGTATTTCGTTATTCACAAAATCAACGCAGAAAGGAAACAAAGATGAAAAAATACAAAAATATAATGTTGGGAATGAAAACCAAACAAATCAATGGGAAGACAATTATTGAATATGAAACCGAGTTGTCCAAACACAATCGTAAGACACTTGGAACCGACAAGTTCAAGGAATATGTAGGTGAGAAGAATCGTATCAACAACATCCTATTTGGATTTTATGCGAAGCAACTGTTTCGTAAATTGAAATTTGGCAGATATATCAATGCGAAGCGAAACGAACAGAAAATGATAAGTAATTTCAAGAAAATATATGGTAATCCAAACGAGGTTGTCATTTGTATAGGAGACTGGGAACAACGGAAACAAATGAAATACAAAGAACCCACATTAGGAAAAGGAATGCGAACCCTGTTTCGTAGGAATAAATACCAAGTGTATTTGGTAGATGAACATAAAACATCATGTAAATGCTCAAAGTGTGAAGGAGGAGTATGTGAGAAGTTTATGGTGAGAGAAAATCCAAAACCCAAAAGAGATGGATTGCGGTTGGTTCATGGGCTACTACGCTGTAAGAGCGGTTGTGGTGCATGGAACCGAGACCGCAATGGTTCATCCAATATCTATAAAATAGCTTGTCAAGCAATCTCCAATTTGCCGAGACCGAGTTATTTATGTAGAACAACAAACAAGTAATCAAGGTTCTTTAACGAGTTCCTATAAACAAAATATACATAAGGTTGTAAAACCTAAACTTTGAATTATTTTTTTCGTATTTTTGTGCGGATTTAAATCTTCAAAGGTGTATAGTATTTGAAACAAACTTAGAGAATCCGCGACATTTATACAAATGGTCAAGGTTTGCTCTTACGATTACCCCAAGAAAAGTGAAGAGCAATATGCTGAGTATTATTCCAAATATTCGTACCCGCTTCATGACTTCCAGAAGTGGTGTGTGGAGTCGATTGTCGAAGGACATCATGTGCTGGCATGTTGCCCTACAGGATCAGGTAAGACCTTCGGCGGCGAATTTGCGCTGGAACATATGTTCGGTAAGGGCAAAAAGACCATCTACTGTTCTCCCATCAAGGCGCTATCCAATCAGAAATTTTATGATTTTACTCAAAAGTACCCTTCTATCAGTGTCGGACTTATCACAGGTGACATCAAGACGAATCCCGATGCAGATGTTCTCATTATGACGACTGAGATTTTACTCAATAAATTGTATCAAATCAATAGCCAAGCCAACACATCGGTTAGTTTCGATATGGATATTCAAAACGATCTTGGCTGCGTTGTGTTTGACGAAATTCATATGATCAACGATGCTGCCCGCGGACATGTATGGGAGCAGAGCATTCTCCTGCTGCCGAGGCATATTCAAATTGTTGGTCTTTCGGCTACACTCGATGACCCCGAGAAGTTTGCATATTGGTTGGAGATGCGCGGTCAGAAGACCAACACATCGGGCAAAGATGTGTATTTGACGAGGAAATTGGTCCGCGCGGTTCCTTTGATTCATTATTCGTTCTTGACTACGGTGAGCAGTGTGCCGAAGATTATTAAGGATAAGGCATTGCAACAAGAAATTTTTAATATAACGGATAAACCCGTTGTCATCCAAAATGCAAAGGGGGAATTCAACGACGCCAACTATGCAAAGATAAACAAGGTCCTAAATTTGTTCGATAAAAATGATATCCGGATTCGACGCCAACATGTCCTGAATAAGGTTGCTGAACATCTGGTGCAGAATGAAATGTTGCCTGCACTCTGTTATGTCTTCTCTAGAAAGCAGTTGGAACGATGTGCGGAGGAAATGACGACGAATATATTGGAATTCGACAGCAAGGTTCCTTATACAGTCGATCGCGAATGTGAGCAGATCATTCGACGACTGCCGAATTATCAGGAATATTTGCATTTGCCAGAGTATCAAAATATGGTGCAACTATTGCGCAAAGGCGTTGGAATGCATCACGCTGGTCTGATGCCCGTTTTGCGAGAGATGGTTGAGTTGCTATTCGCTCGGGGATTCATCAAGATTTTGTTCTGCACAGAGACAATGAGTGTCGGGATCAATTTGCCTGTCAAGACGACGATTTTTACAGAGGTGAGCAAATATGATGGGGTCAGCAATCGAATGCTACTTGGGCACGAATACACACAAGCGGCTGGCCGGGCGGGCCGATTGGGACTCGACACTGTCGGACATGTCATTCATTTAAACAATTTGTTCCGCGACCGCGACTCGGTAAATTACCGCACTATGATGAAGGGTGCTCCTCAAACACTAGTATCAAAGTTCAAGATCTCCTATAATCTGCTATTGAACTTGATTGATATTGGGGATACTGATTTGATTGATTTCTCTCGCAAGAGTATGCTCACAAATGAGATTGACAATGAGCTTGGTGATATTCTTGTGCGCATCAATCAGTTGCAAAATGATTTTTATATGGAGGAGAAGAATTTTAAAATTCAAACACCAATTGAAGCAGTTGAGGAATATTATGATTTATGCGAAATGAAACAGAGTGCAGTGAATAAGAAGCGAAAGGATATCGAACGACAGATCCAAGGAATTGTTGATCAGTATAAGTACTTTGAACAAGATAAGATTGTCCTGAAACATGTTATTGAGAGACGGCGCGAGATTGTACAATTGCAATCACAATTTGAGAATACTGAGAAGTATATTGACAACAATGTGAAGGCCATTCTGCAACTACTTGTAGAGGAGGGGTTTGTAGAAGACAATACAACACATCTGACATCGTTAGGATCAATTGCAGCCCAGCTGAGAGAACTGCACTGCTTGGTATTTGCAAAGTTGTTGCCGGATATTCAAGAACTTACTGTAAAGCAACTAGTCACCCTCTTCAGCTGCTTTACTCATGTTACTGTTGCGGACCATTTCAAGGAGACTGTCCCGAATACAAACGATTGTCAAATACTCCGCATTTTGAAGATTGTGGATGAGATGTATGGATTTTATATGAACAAAGAAGCACGCGAATTGCGAATTGATTCGGGTATGGATTATACGATGCAATATGATCTTATCAATTATGTTGGGCAATGGTCTGAGGCTACAAATGAAGAAGAATGTAAGATCGTTCTACAGCGGTTGAGTTGTGAAAAGCAGATCTTCTTGGGTGAGTTTGTCAAGGCATTGTTGAAGGTGAATAACATTACAGCAGAGTTTGAGAAGATCGCTGAGCTCACTGGAAACATAGAATTTTTGAATAAATTGAAAGTAATTCCACAAATGACAATGAAGTTTGTTGTGACAAATCAATCATTGTATGTCTAAATAAATAGTTTTGGGAAAATGAATTTATGTTCATTTACAATTGGCAATCGTAAGAAGAAAAGACCAATTATGATGAATAAAACTCCTATATATTTCATTGGATCGTTAAATCGTTCTCCTAAAATTATCATCGCGGCAATTGTTTCAACTAACGCACTGATACCATCCCACGCCGCATTGACAAGCATAACTTGGGATGATTGGAGTGATTTGATTAAGAAAAATATTACACCGATATATCCAATTGTTCCAGTTGAAAAATTATATATTCCACCGTCATTTGCAAATTTTTTGTATCCGAAATCTCCGACAATTTCGGATATAGTCAATAATATTATATCCTGATAACTCATTATTGAAATATTAAAATATTTTATTTGTTTATAAAGAATACTTTTTTTTGTAAAAATAATATTATCTACTAGATATAATATGCAGTGGGATTATGTTACAGATAAATACTCTCATGATGTATTTGAAGACATCCCGTTGAACAATACAAGGGTGAAACTAGAAGAAAATATACCCGAAGAACCAACTGGATGTTTTTGTGGGTTTCCCAGCATATATCAGATGATAATTTCAAGAAAACTATTTCAATGAAAACAAAGTTAAATATTTTATGTTCTATCTATTGAATGAACAAAAAATATGAAATTATAGAGAAAATCGGGGCGGGTTGTTTCGGTGTAATTTACATGGGGCGTAATATTCGCACCGGTGAAAATGTTGCAATCAAAATTGAACCGATCAAGAGTGAAATTCTGTTACTGAAAAATGAGTCTAATATATATCAGTATTTGAGAGACTGTAAAGGGATACCAAAGGTCAAATGGTTTGGAAAAGATGAAAACAATTACTACATGGTGATTGAATTACTTGGTCGCAGTCTTGAGCAAATGAAGGTTCTGCGAGGAACATTTACTTTGTATTCAACAATTTTGATTGGACGACATATTTTGGGTATTTTGCAGTCGATCCATGAGATGGGGGTGGTTCATCGCGATATAAAACCGGATAATTTTTTGTTTGGTTTGAATGATAAATCGAAACAACTTTATATGATTGATTTTGGGTTCTGTAGAAAATATTCGACTTCTCACGACCCAGCAACAACTAACAGTTTGATTGGGTCGCCGAATTATGCAAGCATCAATGCGCACAATTGTATTGAATTATCTCGGCGCGATGATCTAGAGTCATTAGGTTATATGATGATGTATTTGTATTTGGGTATATTGCCTTGGGCAGATAGCACAGATCAACAAATCATCAAAATACAAAAACTTCAGATTTTAGAAGATTCACGTGTTCCTCTTGTATTGATCGGGTATTTGAGATATGTTAGAGCATTGAAATTCAGGGAATTACCTGACTATAAGTTTCTCTTTGATTTTATCAAGATAAAAGATTAGTTTATTCCAATTGATTAATTTGTTTCAGATATGTATATAATGGTATTTCTGAAAACGAATGATTATGTAACGGCATTGTGCTGTGTTCATAAGATGTTATATAATAAATCTAGAGAGACTAAAGACCAGAAATTGTATGGTATTACCACTATTCTTCTAACATATATTAAGAATGCTTGTGATGAAGTTGGCATTGATACACGGACATTGGCGCCAACTGATAAATTTGATTTAGCCCCTATTTATGAATATGTTCGCGTTAATCAAATCCATTTGTATGATCTTACTACAATTACTGACAGTGATATAGATCCATTGAACAATCTGCATATTGAGCGATTTATTTTGTCGCACATTAATTATATTTTTACTCGATCCGAATGACCTTATACAACGTTTTGAAGTAAGAAAGGGTTTAAAGATATTTTTTTATTAAAATATAAACAATGACTGTAACATCTTCTGCCACTGCGAGTTCCCCGAGTATTCTTGGTCGCGTAAAGTGGTTTAATAACAAGGCTGGCTATGGGTTTATTACAATTACAGATGGGGATCGGTCTGGAAGCGATATTTTTGTTCATCATAGTGCTATTTCAGTTATGAATCAACAGTATAAGTATTTAGTGCAAGGCGAGTATGTGGAGTTCTCATTGGTTTCGACCCAGGGAGGCGCGTACGAGTTCAATGCTGCAAATGTCAGCGGTATTAAGGGTGGTAAGCTGATGTGTGAGACGCGACTTGAGTTCAAGAATTCAAAGACTACTTCTAAGGTAAGTGACAGGTTTGGTGCGGTGTTTGATGATATTGCAACTGATAATCATAGTTTTAAGTTTAAGCGACCATCTCCAATTCAAATTTCGCCTCGCCATAATCGACATTTATCGGACGAGACTCAAGATTGGTCGTTTGCCAACACGCGTAATCAATCATCTTTATAGTTTTTATTCTATTTAGGAAATATAAAAAAATATAAGTATAATATATAAAATGAGTTCTGAAGTTGTCGGGTTTGATGAAAATTACAGCAAACAATATGGCCTCATGTCTGGAGGTAAGGGAAAGCGATCAAATGGCCACAAGGCGTCTTGCGGTTGCCCTATCTGCAATAACATGAGGAAGAAGGGAAAGAAAGGTGGGGTTTTGCTTGTAGGTGGTCTGGATCAGGAAACGGGTTCGGATTTGGAAACGACAAGGACTTCGGAAACGGATTCGGATTTGGAAACGACAACGACTCCGGAAACGTCAACGACAACGACTTCGGAAACGGAAACGACTTCGGATAATAAACAAGGAATGGGCGGTGGTCGCAGCCGTTCTCGTTCTAAAAGCCGCAGTCGCTCTCGTTCTAAGAGTCGAAGTCGATCTCATTCTAAAAGCCGCTCCAGCAGGAAATTTATGCGTGGTGGAAAGAAGTCTAAGAAATCCAAGAAACGCCGTTAAATAATACAATAAATAAACATAAAGTTTATTGTGTTATTCTGATATATACCATAACAATCAATGAGTTCAATACCAGCAAACTATGCTGTGATTGCTGTAAGGAACTAAAACATTATAAAGATAAGAAAAACACGGATGTATATCGTCTGTTCTGTTGCGTGAGTTGTAAAAACAAAGAAACCGTATTTAGAACCCGAGATGCTAATTCTGCCGTGAATATCAGGAAACTAACAAGGTCTTGGATGGAAACCCAAACAAGACCGAGTGAGTTTTGCTATAAGCAAGGTCTTTCACCTGTTTTAGAGAAAACAGGAAAAAGTAAGACAATCGTTGTTAAGACCACATTTGTGGAAGCACAACTTATTGATTTTACACCTATTTTGAATGCCGTGAAAATCGGCGTTTGAAATGTTAAAAGGTGTAA
>TBL_comb47_HYPODRAFT_10001054_pt1 | contig 36369 bp, 19 predicted proteins | sample TroBogypolimnion_40_FD_10682 | JGI IMG/M metagenome (IMG submission 10682)
CGGAAACTCCGCCGGCCGATCGGTAGTGCTATCGTAATCGCCCGCGCCATACACCAGCCGGCCGTTCACGAGGAGGCTGGGCTTGGCCCGCCGCACCGCGGCAAGAATGCGACGGTTCTCTTCCGGCGGCAGTTTGTGGGGCGTGTCGAACCATAAAATGTCAGGATCATAATCGCGAATCAGTTCCAGTATCTGCGGAATGGATTTTTCATCCACATACTTCCGCGCCTTGGGCAGAAATTCCGGATAAGTCTCCCACCAATGAGCTCCGTGCAGCAGCTTGTCGCCGCCAGGATTGTTGTAATCCCAATCGTTGCCGGGCGCGTTCTCGTCGCCCCAATCGAAGGCGTGTGAATAATAAAATCCGAACTTCACGCCGTATTTTTTGCACGCAGCGCGCAAGTCGGCCATCGGGTCGTGATGCCACGGCGTCGCGTCCACGACATTGTAATCGTTCACCTTCGTCGGCCACATGGCAAAACCGTCATGGTGTTTGGCCGTGATGATGAAGTAACCCATGCCGGTTTCTTTCGCGTGGCGGATCCATTCATCAGCATTGAAATTGGTCGGGTTGAAATGCCCGGCGACCTCCTGGCGATAGACCGGAATCGGAATTTTAGCCATGCGCTGAATGTGCTCGGCATAGCCGTTGTAAGGCTTGCCCTGCCAATCGCCGCCCAAGTAAGAATAGACGCCCCAGTGGACAAACATTCCGAATCGCGCTTCCCGCCACCACGCCATGCGCGCGTCGCGCTGGGCGGCCGTTTCGTTGGGCACCAGACTGACCGGCGCGTCTTCGGCGCGCAGCATGGCCGGCGAAGGACGCGTAATCGTTTCACCGGCCAAAGCCGGCGCAGAGTTGGTGGTGGTTTCCGCTTGAAGCTGGGCCGTGGCCAACAGCAGCAGGCCAAGGACGAGTGATTGTGGACTGATTGGTTTCATGAAATTTGAGATGAGGTCGGAGAATGATATGCAGAGCAACTTGCAAATTTATTTCTCTCCTTTTTTTAGAATTTCCGGCACCGCTTCTGGCACGGACTGGGCTTGGGTGATGCGAATCACAATCGGGTTCGGCCATTTGCAATCCGTGTAAAGCCGTTGCGCCGGCATGGCGCGAATGTGCAGACCGTCCTTTTCCTGATGCCAGGTGGCCTTGCAGGATTCGTCGGACCAGCAGCGGTTGTCGCCGGTCTGCCCGACGATCTCGATTTGGGTGCTGGCCGTCGCGCGCACTGACTTGAGCGTGAATTCCCGCCACGTCGCCCATTCCCAGGGAACTTTGGTTTCAATCGCATAAACCATGTTCGTCTCCTTCGCTCGCGTGAACCACACCGAACCTTCGTTGGCCATGATCCAAGGCCGCACGTCATAAATGGCGTCGCGGTTGATGAACATCCAAAGCGCCAGCTCGCGCAAACGGCGCGATTGTTCGAAGGGAATCACGCCGTCCGGGTCGGGGCCAATGTTCAGCAACAAATTGCCGCCCTTGGCCCGGGTCTCGATCAGCATTTTGATCAGCTCCGTGCCCGATTTGTATTCTTCGTTGGTCGGCTTGAACGGCCATTCCGTGCCCATCGTAAAACACGCCTCCCACGGGCCGGGCAACGGTTTGCCCGGCAGCTTTTGTTCCGGCGTTTTGATCTCGCCGCGCGTGACGATGATGGCCGGATCAAGCTTCCAGGCGAGTTGTTTGAGCTGGGCCGGTTCGCCGTCGAAGAAAATGAGGTCAATCTTGCCATAGCCCGTCAGCAGTTCGCGGACTTGCGCGAGATTGCGCTGCATCAGTTCGGGGTTGTTGGTCGGGTTCGCCTCGGGCCGGGTCCGCGAAATCGGGTGCCCTTGCTGGTGCAACATCCAGAAGTCGTCCGGGGAAAAATAAACACCGATGGCGATGCCCTCGGCGCGGAACGCGTCGAATAGCTCACGCGTGATGTCCTTCGCGTAAGGCGTGTGCATGACGTTGAAATCGGTAGTCTTGGTGTCCCACATGCAGAAGCCGGCGTGGTGCTTGGTGGTGAAGACGACGTATTTCATGCCCGCCAGTTTCGCGAGCCGCGCCCAGTCGCGGGGTCTGAACTGCTCGGGGTCAAAGAAGCCGGGCATTTCGCTGTAAAAACGATCCTGATATTCCCGCGTGGAGCCGACGAGATGATGGCTGATGACCGATCCGAGCGGACCATCCACGCCCCAGTGAATAAACATCCCGAGCGCCTGGTCTTGGAACCAGTCCAACCGCACCGGTTCGTTGCCGCCGGATGCATTCGCGCCTTGCGAAACGGATTCCGTTTTCAAGCCTTCCGCTTCCTGATCGGCGGCCAGCAGATTCGTCCCCCAAAAGTCAGCGATCAAGCTGATGGCAACCAATAGCACGGCTTTGTCTTTGACGACCGCGAATAATGAAATATTTGGCATAATTTTTAGACATTAATTGGATTTTACCGTGGTGGCGGGTTTGATTTGTTCCAGATCGCGGCAAGCGTTTTGTTTCACATTCGCATCATCTGCCTTCAACCAAGGTCTTGCGTCTGGCTGATAGCGGCCGATATAGACATTATCGAGAACCACGTCTTCCGCGTGGCGCACATATAAGCCGTAAGCCGGCACGTTTCCAAACATGGTGGACTGGGGATAGTCTTTCTCCCGTTCAGCCGGAGCGCGCGTAATTTTCGCCAACCCGCCCGGCATCTCGATGTAACAATTTTTCAAACGCACGCCACCAACCTTCGCCTTCGGTATGCCCGTGATGCTGCAGGACGGCGGTGCCGGCGCTTTCCCGGACAATGGATCCGCCGAAAGTCCGGTCTCGTAGGCACGGACATTTTCGATGAGCACATTCGTGATGGAACCTGGATTGCCGCTCCGATTTGCCAGCCGGATGTAAATGGGGTTGTTGACCCGATACATGTCCAGATTGCGCACAACAAAACCGTTGATTTCGGAGCCATCCACCGATTCGATACACAGCCCGCCGTATTTGGCGTAGGTCACCAGATTGCTGATGATTTCGACATTTACCACCGGCCCTAGAGTCGCCGAACCCAGCTTGATGGCATTGGCGCGGTAACAATGAATGCGATTATTTTCAACCAGTACATTTTTCAAACCTCGACGGTTATGTGATTTAAGACAAATGGCGTCGTCCTCGCACTTGAGGTCGCAGTTGCGAATGACGACGTCATGCGAATCGCAAATATCCATGCCGTCGAGGTTCCAGCAATCCGGCGGGGCGTTCACCGTTTCGTGGTCAATCAGAAGCTGATCGCAATCCTGATAAACCTGCGTCCACATGCAGGGATTGAGCAGAGTGACGTTTCGAAGGGTGACGTTCCGGCTCCGGAAAATGCGAATCAACGAAGGGCGTTTGCCTTCTGTTCCAATCTTACGAACATCGGCAGGCATATTCATCTCCTGGCAGCGACCATCAATTGCGCCTTCGCCGTCAATGGTCAGGCCGTCTGCATTGCACGCGTAAAGCAGGCTGCGGCAATTGGCGGATTTGGCGACATGCTCGGGCAATAACACGGGATAATCATCGAGATTTGTGCTGCCCATGAGCACCGCGCCTTTTTGCAAAAATAAAGTCATGTGCCCGTGCAAGGTCAATTCGGCGCTGACATAATTGCCAGGCGCCAAGACCACGCTGCCGCCGGTGCCAGCACAAGCATCCAGCGTTTTTTGTAGCGCAGCAGTATCGCTGGTGACTCCATCCCCCTTGGCTCCAAATTGGCGGGGGTCGAAAATTGGCGACGGCGGCTGCCCGACATTGACCGGCACATCTACGATGTGAACCGTAGGGCGAGTCATGTTCATATCGTCTGCTTGGGCCGGCTGGCTCTGAGCGCTTTGAAAATGACCGCTCAGCAACCATGCCAGCGCAATTGACCTTGCGACATGGCGACACGGATAGACTTGAAATACCCAATGAATATGCATAGTAAGTTGTTGGACGGCGGCCATCTGCGGTATGTTTCCAGCTTTTCGACAAAATTCAGCCACCACCTTGTCTAGAACGGATCGGCGGCTTCATCTTCACCCATGCTTTCGAGGCACGGCACAAGACCAAAGTTGCGGTCGCCCCCGTTGTCCGGCGCGAAATTTTTGTCGCGGAAATAAGGCCATTGAGCGCTGACTGAAAGCGCGTAAAGTGTGCGCTGCGGATTCCACACGGCGAAATAATACGGCCAGCTCGCAGCGGCGGAAAGCCCCATTGGTGCGACGGGCACAAATTTCAATTCGGAGTAGCCGGACTCGTCGGCAAGCCGATTCATGAAATCGTTGAACGTGTCCCCAGCCCCTTCGTTGAAACGAAACAGATGATCAAAAAAAAACGGCGCGACCCAGACCTCGGCAAAATCCATTTTGGCGAGCGCGGCGCGGAACTTGGGATTTTCGAGAATGGAAATTTCTTCCATGTTGGGCTAGGCCACGACCACGCGCACGGACGTGCGCGCAGTCTGGGGGGGAATCCATAGCCACGCGCGAGCCGGCCCATTTTGCGGCTTCTCGGCTTTGACCTCGACCGACCATTGCCACTCGGCAGCATGGGAAAATCCACATGTGAGGACTATCGAGAAAATCGTGATGCGAAATATTTTCATGGGTAAATCAATGGCAAGTAAACGCTGGTGCCGGGCGTGGCAGAGAAATTTTGTAACGCACCCGACAGCGGACTCCACGACTGCCGCTCGACCTTTTTGAACGTGGCGGTTGCGCCGAGTGCACAGGGATGTTTGCTCATCGGCTTATGGAGCGGTGTGGTTTAATTTTTGGTTCATTTCACCGTGGTGGCTGCGATTTCACGCCAGATGAAAGATGCACCGTTCTGACGGTCGGGCTGCGCACCGGGTGCGTCAGCGGCAATCATGTCGCCTGTCGGATTGATTCGCAGGTGCCGGTGGCTGGCAAGTGAAAGGAACAACAAATCGCCGCGCGGCATTTCCGTCCAATGAAAAATCTGTGCGCTGTCACCAGCACTTTGTGCCTCGTCGAGCGAGACGCGCCCCTCCGCACGGTCCGCCACCGCGATGCGCAGGCGCTTCTGCATCGGCGTCTTGGTTTCATCTTTGACGATCAGATAATATTTTCCGCCCTCCTTGAGGATGGTGGCATCAATCACATTGAAGCCGCCGTCATACAGCAATTTCGTCGGCGAGAACGTCTTGAAATCCTTGGTCGCGACGTAATAAATCCGGTGGTTGCCGTCGCCGTAAACTTGCCGGGAATCGTCGTGGCCCAAAAAATCAGCCATTGCTGTTTGGCGTCGTCATAAAACAATTCCGGCGCCCAGACGTTTTGCGCCGTCGAATCATTTTCCATCACCGGAATCGCCTTTTGCTCCGACAAGTGGATCAGTGGAACTCGCGTAACCGAATACGGTTGGCCGGCCCCAACTCGTGGTCCACGCCAAATGGAACACGCCATCCGGGCCTTGCTGCAGGCAGGGATCGCGCATGATCTTGCCGCCAACTTGCGGTTGGATAAAGCGCTGGCCGTTGGGCGGATTCAATTCCGTCCAATTCAAACCGTCCGTGCTGGTGGCGAGACCCAAACCCGCTTCGCCATTCGGCTCGCGGAAAAAGGTAAACAAATAGGCAGGGTTGGTTGGGTCAGACATGGCTTGCATAGAATCATCATTTTTCTTGCCGGCGTAAGCGCGGAACTCCCACAGTCCCGCTTCGCCTTTCAAAATCGTCAACTTCAGATACCGGGCGCGAACGGGTTTTTCGTCGCCATGAGGTGAACAGACAACCACCTCGTCATGCTCACTGTAAGGCTGCCAGGTTTGACCATCCAGCGACCACTCGATGCGATAGGCGTGGCCGGCGGCGGGCTTTGCAAAACAAGCTTCTGTGCGCGCAAGGTCGCGCGGCCTGCCGAAGTCCACTTGAAACCACGGCGTCAGGTCATTCACGGCCGCCATCCAGCGCGTGCCGTTGCAGCCGTCAACGGCGTTGGCTGCCGCATACGTTTCGATCCGATCCAAAGTCTGGTCGGTCCGCGGACGCACGCGGAGATTCGGCCGCGTGGACGAGGCCGTGGCCTGACAATAGAGCGCCAGATTCGGCGTCGGTTCCGTCGTCGGACGCAAGGCACCCACGCCGGCTTTGGTCAGCTTGATCGGCTGGATGGTGCCGTCGGCATTGAAATTCATTTTGTCCGCGAAAATTTGCCGCGTGGTCCCGCCGCGACCGTATTCGAGATAAACGAAATACCATTGATCACTGCCCTGCGGATGGAAGAAACAGCCGTGGCCGGGTCCAAAAACTTTTTCATTGTGATCGGTCGTGGCGATGATGTCCTGGTCCGGCGCTCCCCACGGCCCGAGCGGCGACGTGCGGCTCATCATGTAGGCGTATTGGTAGCCCTCATGGCCGCCCAAGGTGTAAAAGTGGTAATAGATGCCGTTGCGTTTGGTGAGAAACGGCCCTTCGGAATAGCCGCCGCGCTTGGTCGGGAGATCAATCATCGGGCCGTCGGGCGACAGCAAATCCGGCTTCAATTTGACGATTCGGCGCAAAGCCCAAACCATGTAAGCCTGACCGTCGTCGTCCACGAACACTTCCGCGTCAATCGAATGCTTTTGTTCGATGGGAAAAGGCTGGAGCGTCGCGCTGGTCACGTGTTTGCCATCAAGTGCGAGAAACGGTCCCGTCGGCGAATCGGCCACCACCGCCGTGATTTTTCCGTCCAAAGTCGGAAACGAATAGTAACGGCCATTTTTCTTCACGAGGCTGCTCGGCGCCCAATACTTCAAATTAAAATCCGGCGGAAAGCTCGATCCCGCAAAGCGCCAGTTGAGAAAATCCTTCGACTGCCACACGACCGGGGTGCCGGACGTAGCCAGACCTTGGCCCCAATCATCCGTGGTGGCGTAGCAATAAAATGTGCCGTCAATGTCCACAATGCTGGGATCAGCCACCATGTCCGGAATCAACGCCTGACCGAACATGGCTTTGGCGTAACCCGATGGCAGTTCCGCGCTGGCGGCTGGGGCAAATCCGGCGTCGGTCAATTCAATGAGCCGCTGGCCGTCGAGGTAGCATTTGATGCGCTGGCCCTCCACATGAATTTTGATGTCATACCAACGACCGGTTTCGATGGTACCGTTCACTTTCGGCCCGATCGGCCCGCGTTCGCCGTCCTCGGATTTTTCCAAGCTACTGGCGGTGTTGTTCCAGCCGCCAACATTCAGCCAGTAAAAACTTCCGGCATCCCGCATACCGAAGCCAACGAGAAATCCTTCCGCACCGCCAATTTTTCTGGCACGCACCGTGATCGTGTAATGGGGCGCGTCATTGGTGAACGCATACTTCATCAATGCCGGCGTAGCGCTCGAAGTCTGCCGACCAATGCCGCCCGACACCTGCCAGTCGCCGCTTTCGCGCTGCCAGCCGGAACCCTGCGCGTCAAACGATTCGCTCAAAACATCATTCGTTCCGCAGACGACTTTCACGTCGTCAAATTCCACCTGAGTATTCCACGAGCCGAGCAGCACACCGTTGGCCGTGCTGGCGGGCGATGCAGCTTGCGTCGGTTGCGGCAGCAGGCCGAAAGCAGCGACTATGACTAAGTTGAGGATAGAGTAAAATCGGGACTGAATCATAATTGCATAATTGTCTAGCCAAATGCCCCATCAGGTCAACCACCACACCAAAAAGACTCCACACCAGCCAATCGGCGGCAAAGCGCTTCCATCAGAAAATAGTCGCCCAACCCGAATAGCCCAGCCTGCCACCGTGGCCGTTAATCAAAATGCCCGGACACTGCGGATTACGGTCCAAATAATCCTCGCGACCAATTCGCTCCAACAACTGGTTCGCGGACAACACCAATTCGGAGTCTGCCGCGTTTTGCCGCGCCAGCCGCACGGCGGCCTGACGGTATTTTTCATCGCGCGTGTAAGTATAGGTCAAAGCAAAGCCGTAAATTCCCCGGGCCGCCCCGCAGGCCCAATATGATTTTAGGCTGAAGCCGCAGTGGTTCGCCGGCCTCAGCGGCTGTCCGGTTTGCGGGTCGAAAAGATAAACGTGAATCACCGAATCATCTGGCCGGATGAATTGCCGCAGCGCCATGTCGGCATGGCGCACGGCAATCTCGCGGTATTTTGGATTTCCCGTTTCGTTGCCGGCCCAATACAGCACCGGCAAATTCATCAGGCAATCAATGATAGCCATGTTGTCGGTCTGCACCATGTCCTCGCCAATGGGACTTGCGGTCTCGTCCAGCCGTCCCCACGCGCGGATAGAATTTCCTTTCGCGTTGAACCACTGCGCCAACACCTCGGCTCCGCGCAAGCAACCTCGCGATGTTCGTTATCGCCCGTCAGTTTGTAAAGTGCCACCGAATACACGACATAAGGAAGCCGAGATCGTGATGGGTGTCCAGATGGCGGACGAAAACTTTCTGGTGATAATACGGCGCGAGCCGGAGGGTTTGCTTGAGAAAATATTCATTCTCGGCTTTCTGCCAAGCCAGCAGCGCCATGCCGGTGAAAAGCGAGGAAGTCCAGCTTCCGATTTCGAAGAAACCCTCCTTGTGTTCAAAGTAATTTCCATCGAGCGCCCACGGCGCCGACCTAGGTTCATCCACCAGCCGCGTGATGTTGCCATGCGTTTTGGCGACGCATAACGCCGGCGCGTTTCATAACTCTCTGGTTTTATGATTGGTTAAGGATTGACGGAAAGTTTTTGTGGATTGATTCATAACAACTGCGGCGGCTGGTTAATTGTTGAGCTGATAGCTAGCATATGTCGATGCTGTAATCTTTACGCCAATAGATGAAAACCAACAAACCGTATTTTACTTTCGCTGTAAGATAAGCTGTCACTGGCGCGCAATTTGCCTCACCGTGTCATTGCCAAGGTCACGGGCAGGTTAAGCGCGCCACGAAAGCCAGCCGGCGGCGCTTTGTCTGAACTGCAAACCTGTGGCAATCCCCATTGTCATTGGAAATACCTGAATCCATTGGTGGCGGCAAGCGCGGCGCGACACCCGCAATCACTTCTTAAACAGAACAGCCCTAACGCTAACTATCGGCACCAATGATTACTGTAACCGGATTAAATAAAAACTCTGCTGCTGGTTTGAACTGATCGGATTGGTGGCCGCGAAATTGCCACCGCTGTCAAAGTAATTGGTGGCAACCGGCGTCCATTGCGCCAGCGGGAGGGCAAGATTCGTCGAGGTCAAAATATAGTAGGCGGAATTCGGTTTGCCGCCCGTGCCGCTGAAAATAAAATTTCCGTTGGCAACCTGCGCGTTGCTGATGTGCGGCGACGACATCACCACGGCCGGCACCGGCAAAGAATTGGTGCTGCCGTTGGGATTGACCGAAGCGACGAGGTAATAATTCGTGCCGAGCGGCGCGGCCGGGTCGGCATAAGTTCCATTGGTGATTCCACTGCCGACGATTGGCGCGAAAATATTCGTGGCGATCGCCGTGTAAGTCCCGTTCAAACTGGCCGCGCGTTTGACGGTGTAGCTGGTCGCGCCGGAAGCCGGAGTCCAATTCAAGGTCACTTGCGTGTTGGTCACGGCGGCGGTCAAATAGGCCGGCGGCGACGGCAGATAGCTGGACAACTCCAGCCGAAGATAGTCATACATTGCGCTTCTTTCGGTCGAACCCGTCACGGTCATGGTGAAATCCATTTCGTTTTGGCCGGCGTGGAGATAGGAAACCGGCACGTTCAGCCGCACATCGGAAGTCACGCCGTGGATGCCCAAACGAATCATCGTGTCGTCCGCGCCGCTGGGCGGAGTGACGCCGCTGGTCACAGTGCTGCCGTTCAAGACCACTTTGATCGGCCCGTTGTAGTCGGCGGCAAATGCCATGTAAAGCGACGCCGAAGCACCGTTTGCCGGAGCCTGCGGCAGATTGAAAAACACCTTCCAGGTTTCCGTGCTCGCGGCGTTGGTGCCCAGCGCGGTGTGCGCGAAATTCCAGCCGGTGGCCCACTGGCTCTGGCCGACGGTGTAGCTCAGGCCATTCGGAAAATCTGCCGCGAAATCAAAACTTCGCATCCAGTTCGGACTCGGCTGTGTCGGGCTGGGACCGATGTCGCCATACCACCAACCATTCGTTTCGTAGCCCGTGCCGTGCAAAAATTCATGCGCGGAATGGTCCGGCACGCCGATTTCCCAAACGGTCGGACCGACGCGCGCCGGTGTCCAAGTGACCGTGCCAAGATTCGTCGTGGCGCCGGCGGGAACCGTGACGCTGAACGGCGCGGCGGGAATGTTGGTGGCGGTCATCACGGTGCCGTTCAGCGCCTGCGACTGGAAAGTTCCCGCTGCGCCCGGGCCGAACGCGAACAATGTGTAATTCGTGCCGGCGACGACGTTCGGAATGGAAAAATTTCCATTCGCATCCGTTTGCACCCAAAACTGCAGGTTTTTTTCCCAATACTGAAAATCCGCGTTCGTCCGGCTCGATAGCGGCGCTTGCGCGACCCCAACCCACAAGCCGGCGGGCGAGGCGTTCGGGTTGCCGCTGTCGGAAATTTTCATCGTGCCGGCGACCGTGCCACGGCCCGACTTGGGAACGTAAGCCGCATTCGTCCACCACGCGTATGGCCAGAGATTTTTTTCCGCGAGGCCGCGCGCCTGCGCATCGGCAAACAGCGCGGCGGGTGCGTTGCTGGTTCCGGCGGGAACCTGGTTGGCGTAAACCAGCCACGGGCCGAAGGTCTTGGAAAAAGTTTCGCCGGCCTTGATGTCCGTGTCGTTGCCCATCGTGTAATGCATGCCGTTGACCATTTGCAGCAACACCGGCCCGACGCCGCCCTGGTCGTCGTGGCACATCAACTCGCGCTTCATCGGGCCGCCGTTGTAATATTCAAGGCTCGGCGCGGTCATCCAGAGGCCGAGGTTATTGGACGTGCTGCTCCAGCCCCACGCCGGTTCGTCGCACAGGTCCGCGCTGTAGCCGTATTTGCAATCGTATTGCCCCTGCTGGATGCCGGCGGTCCACAGTTGAAATTCCTTCGGTGCGCCGGTCACGGCGACGGACGGCGTGGACGCCAGCGGCATCAGCCGGTTGCGATAATTGTCCACGCTCAGCCAGTTGAACATCGGGTTCAAATACCCGACCATGCGGAACTCGCCGCCGGGATTTTCCGGATAGCTGGCCGGATGCGAAATAATCGCGCTCGCGTAAAATCCCGGCGAGCCTTGGACTAGAAAATAATGGATGTCCACGTCCAGCGCCGCGGTGTTGGTGCTGCCGTTCCACGGCGCGAACAAGTCCACCTCGGCCACCGTGCCGCCGTTGCCGGCCGGGTCTTGCACGAGCGCCGATTGCGTCACGACGGGGTTTTGATAATTCGGCTGGTTCCAGCTCCAATAAAATTCGCCGCCGTTGTCCCCGCCGGCCAGCAGGTTTGTGCCGGCAAAATTCATCGCGGAAATGTGCGCGTCGGATTTCGCGATGGTGATGGCAACGATGCCGTTGTTCAGCGTCACCGTGCTGCCGTTATCGGCCACCGTCACCGCCGGCCCCGTGCCGATGCCGGGAATGTTCGTGACGGCGAGACTGACGATGCCCGGCGTGTCCGTGCTCAGCGTGTAAGTTTTGCCGAGCGACGGCGTGGAACCCAGCACCGGCACGCCTGCCAAACTACCGCCGTAGGTGAACAAATTGTAAATTCCATTCGTCAAACCGCCGGCGTTGGCGATGTTTAATGTGCCGTTCAAAACCAGATTGCCGCCGACCGCCGCCGAGTCGCTGTTCGTGCCCAGCGCAAAATTCAAAATGGATCCGGCGGCGGTGGTGAAGTTTCCGTTGATGGTCAGCCGGCCGTTCGGATTGCCCGGCGAAAAAATGCCGCCGCTTTGGATCACCGCCGCGCCGCCAATGACGCCGGTGCCGGAAAGTGTGCCGCCGTTGAAAACCGTCACGGTGCCGCTGCCGGCGGAATTGTTCACGAGCAAAGTGCCGTTGCTCACGGCAATGCCGCCGCTGAAAATGTTGGCGCCGGCCAGTGCGACTGTGCCGCCGCCGAGAATGGCCAGCGAGCCAGCGCCGCTGACATTGCCGCTTACAAGATTGCTCGGCGAATTGTTGTTGAAAACCAGACTGGTGTTGTCGGCGACGTTGCCGCTGCCAATCGCGCCGCCGCTGCCGATTTGCAAAACGCCATTGGAGATGATCGTGCCGCCGCTGTAAGCATTCGCGCCGGCGAGCGTGAGGATGCCGGCACCCGCCTGAATGAGCGAGCCACTGCCACTGACGGTGTTGCTGAAAACGCTGCCGGCCGGCTGCCGGAAAACCAAACGGTCGTTGTTCACCACCACCGCGCTGCCGAGCGCGCCCACCACGACGCCGTTGCCGAGCTGGATGGCACCCTGCTCGATGTCCACCGCGCCGGCGAAATCATTGGTCGTCAAAATTGTCAGCGAACCAGCATTGGTTTTGGTCAGCGTCAGTGTGCCGGAAATTTTTCCCGCGCCGGCAAAGGTGTAATTCGTCGCGGCCGCCACCGTCACAAACGCCGGTTGCAGCGCGCCGGCGAGGTTCACCCAATAATTTGTCGAAGTGTCGTCAAACACCGCCAGCTCGGCGTTGGTGAACGCGACCGGCACGCCGGCCGTGATCCAGTTGGTCGCGACCAAGTCCCAGAGATTCGCCGCGCCATCGCCGTGCCAGACGACCTTTTCGGCGCCCTGCATGACGAGCAAATCCACGCCGGTGGCGGTCACGCTGACGGCGGCCTGCAGGGTGAATCCGGGCGGCGTGGCCACTTGAAAATTGGTCGCCCCGCCGCTGCCAACTGAACCGCACGCGATCAGATGATATGTGCCTGGCGCCAGCGCGTTGTTCAGCGGATTGATCAGCAGCGTGTTGGTTCCGCTCAAATTCAAAGTGCCGGTAAGGTTGATGAATCCGTTGCCGCCCGCGTTCGGGTCGAACAACAAATTGAACTGGTTGGTGGTGTTGCCGTTGAGCGCGAGATTGCCGGCGAGGTTCAACGTGCCGCCGGCATTGGTCGCTCCGGGCAAAAGCTGGCCGCCGGCGACGGCGACATTGCCGGTGACGCTGCCGAAGCCGGAAAGCATTTGGCCGCCGCCGAGCGAAAGATTATTCATGCCGGTGAGGTCGAGAACGGCGGCGGAGTCGCCGAGCACAATCTGCGCGCCGGAAAAAACCGAGCCGGCGCCGCTCAACGCCAAAGTTCCGCTGCTGACAAAAATATTTCCCGCGTAATTGTTTTGGCCGCTCAAATTCAAAGTGCCGCCGAGCACGGTCAGCGCGACCGGCTGGCTGCCGCCGGCGATGCGCCCGCCGAAAGTTGAAGCCGCGGAACTGTTGCTGAAAACGAGCGTGGCCACATTGGCCGCGCTGCTGTTGGTTATGAGTTGGCTGGCGGCAACACCGGCGGTGGTTAGTGCGCCAAGTTGCGGACTGAAACCGGCGAGATCAAAAATTCCCTTCGCCGCGCCGCCGCCGATGCTCAAGCCAGACCACGCCGGCACGCCGCTGGAATTGCCAAGCATCAGCATGCCGCCGGCAATGATGGTGCCACCGGTGTAATTATTGGAGGCGGCCAGAACCAGCGTGCCGCCGTTGGTCAGCAGCAAACCGCCGCCGCCCGACAAATTTCCCGTCAAGCTTATGGTGTGCGGATTGCCGGCCAAATCCACGGGACTGAAAATAAAGTTGCCGCCGGCCAGTTTCATCGTCGCCGAGCCGGTCCAATTGGCGGTTGCGCCGAACCGGCCGCCGCCGGCCAGTTCAGCATCCAAAAGCACCACGCCGTTGGAAGCGATGCCCTGGCTGCCGAGGTAAATCACCGCCGCGTTGGTGAAAAAAACATTGCCGCCACTGGTGCCGGTGCCGAAGTAAAGTCCGCCGGCAATGTTTGTCCCACCGCTCACGGAAAAAATGTTGAGGGAGCCGGCGACGGTGGGATTCGGATTGATGATTGCCGGATCCGGCACAACCAACAGCCCGCCGGTCTGCAACAGGCGCGAGCCGCGCCCGGAAGTTCCCTGGTTGATGGAGACATTGCCAATGTTGGTGACATTGCCGCCGGCAATCAGCGCGGACAAAAAAGAATTTCCGCCCGGCCCGCCGACATTCAGGTTCGTCATCGTCACGCTCCCGCCGTAAATCATCAAACCTTCCGTGCCCAGCGAACTGAATCCGCCGCTGCCGGCGTTGCTGCGCTTGATGGTGACGGTGCCGAGATTGTTCGTGCCGCCGTTGATGACGAGCAAGGCGCTGGTGGTGACGCTGCCGTTGCCGGGATTCAGCCCGGTGCTGGCGGCCGTGAGCGTGCCGCCGTTGTTGGTCATGGTCGCATAACTTCCGGGCGTCCCGCCGCTGGAGCCGCCGGTCGCGCCACAGCCGACCAGCAACGCGCCGCCGATTTTGAGCGTGCCGCCCGCCGACAAGCTGACAAGCGAATTGGAGCAAAAGGCGAGATTGCCGGCGACGTTCGCCACGCCGTTGCCACCGACATAAATTTTTCCGGTGCCGCCCGGATTCAACATCGCGATGCCCGAATTGTTGAAGCCGTTCGTGTTGATGTTCAAAACGCCGTTGTTGGTGAGCGCGGCAAAACCGGCCGCCGCCATCGGCAAATTGTAATTCACGTTTGTGCCGGCGCCGAGGATGGCATTGGTGTTCGCGCCGGGCTCACGGCCGGTGCTCCAATTGGCGGCCGTGTTCCATTCGCCGCCGCTGGCCGGGCCGGTCCAAACGGCGGTCGTTTGCGCGTGACTGCCGCCGGCCACACACAGCATTAGGAATGACAACATGAACGAGAAATTCTGAAGGCGCATAGTGACGTCAATATTTTCCACCGGTGGATTTCAAAGTTTGGCACGTTCGGTGAACGGTGCAAGCTCCCGGCGAAAACCCTCAGACATCAGTCGCGTATCGAGATATTTGCAATTGCGGGCTGGCGACGGATGATGCGAAAATTCTCCAGCCAAATCTGCCGTTGAAATTTTTTGGGAGACAGTCCCGTGGCCCGTTGAAATGCCACACAAAACGTGTTTTCGCTGACAAATCCGACTTTTCGGGCCACCGCCTTCAAAGGCAGATCTTCCTCGGTTAACAATCGTTTGGCATAGTCAATTCGCAACCGCCGCAACATTGCCCCCGGGGTCTCACCAACATGTTTGTAAAATGCTTTGATAAAGCCACGCGGCGACATGCCCGACGCGGTTGCCAGTTCGCTTGACTGAAGCGGATCGGGAAAATTCTGGTTGATGTATTCTATGCTTCTCATCACGCCAGCGTGGGAAAAAAACGAAATACAGACCGGCTTCGAAAGCCTCGTCGCTGGGCGGATTGCCGCCAAGTTTTGATTTTTGCGTTTCGATTGAATGAAATTGTCGCCATTCATATTCATTTGGCCTGCATATGCTGTGAGTTTGGGTTCCAGCTGTCATTCCCGCCCAAGAGGTTGGCAATCGTCATCTTGCCCGACTCTTCCGGATTCAGTTGCCGAGACCATTTTACCCGCGCCGCCGAATTGGCCCCCGGACCGACACTATTAAATTCCGCGTAGCGCGCCGTGGTTTCATTCGTGACGTTGCCCCAGTTGTGCCAACCGGCCGGCTTGATGTGCGCGCCCATGTCACAATTTAAAAAAGTCACGCTCGCGTAATGTCCCCAAGGCCGGCCGAGATAAGCCTTCACGTCGGATTTCTCGAACCGGGAATGGCCGTTCGTTCCCGTCCATGGCTTGGAATCGCCGGTCAATTTGCAATTTAGAAAAACGAAGCCGAACGGATGGTCTTGCGGTGTGCTAGCCGCCGTCACAAAACCGCCGTTTTTGCTATGGATTTCGCAACGGTCGAACACGGCCGTGCCCGAGCCGTAAATGAAATCAACGCGGCCTTCGAGATAGCAGTTGGTGAAATATTGCCGGCCTTTGTTGACCATCAGTGTGTCCTGCCAGCCGGTGATGCGGCAGTGATCGAAGGCGGCGCGGTCGGCATCCACACGCAAGGCGAGCGCCTGCCCGTGGTCGCCGGAGCTGTTTTCAATCGTGAGATTTTCCGCACGGAAATCGTCGGCCGTCACAACGAATCCCGGGTCAAATTGATACGGCTGGTTTGGTTTGCGGTCGTTCACGTTGTAAGGCCACGTCAGAATTGTATTCGCCATTTCCTCGCCAATGACACGGATGCAGCGCTTGTTTTTGGGAATGATGGTTTGCCCTTGATACAGGCCGGCTTTGACCAAAATCGTGAACCAATTGGTGCCATTGTCCGGCGCGGCATTGATGGCTTCCTGCAAATTCGTGACCGTGCCGGAGCCGTCGAAGGCGACCACCGCGCTGAATTGGGAGTCCATCGCCAACGGATTTTCACTCAACGGTTCGTCGCGCAAAACGGGTGCCAACTCCGGAACATTCTTGCGCAGTTCCGCCACGACCAGCCGCGCGAACAGGACATAACCATGGCCTTTGAGATGCGTGCCATCGTAACCGGCGGTGCCGTCGGCGTTGGTCTTTGTCGGGCTGAACTCCAGACATTTTTCCGGTCCGAGCGATTCGCACAACTCGATGCTGCGCGCTTGCAAATCCACTATCGGAACTTGTTTTTCAACGCCGATTTTCCGTATCGCGTCCGCGTAAGGCGCGAGGCTGGATTTGATTTTTCCCGGATGCTCCTTGTCCCATTGCCGGCGCGTGAGCGGCGTGACCAAAATCGGTTGCGCGCCCATGGCGCGCGCGTCGTCCACATATTGCTTCATGTTGGCAACAAACGTCGCCATGTCGGTCGAGCGGCCGGGCTTGCCCGGCTCATTGTTGTGGCCGAACTGAATTAAATAATAGTCGCCGTGCAACGCGAGCGCGTTGGTCCAGCGGCCTTCGCGCATGAAACTTTCCGAACTGCGGCCGCCGCGCGAGGTATTGATTAGTTCTGTCTTGCCCGAGACCAGGAATTGTTTGAAGCCCAGCCCCCAACCGGCGTTGTCGGTGACGGTTGAATCGCCCACCAAAACAATTTTGACCGGTTGTTCAGCCATGTGCGCTGTTTCCACAGCACCGGTCATTCCAACGCAATTGAAACACATTGCGGCAGCAACCATGATCGCGAAATTATTTTTATTCTTCATAAACATTTAGAAACAAGCCGCTCGCGCTTGCCACCGGAAAAATGTATTTTTTCCTAATTTATGGCGACAACCGGATGCGATAAAACTTCGCTGGAGCGGTGGGCGGGTTGGTGTCGGTAAGCACAAACGGTTGCGGCGGCGTATTCGTTGTCACAAGCGTTTGCCAGCCGGTTAGATTGGTCGAGACTTCGACCACATAGTCCGGACCGACCGTTCCGCCACTGACCGGGACGCTTAATTGCATTCCGTTTAAGGAAACCGTTCCCAGCTTGGGAACCAACACCGGATTAACAATGACGTTGAAATTCTGCGTCGCGCTCATGCTCGGCGAGCCGTTGTCGGTGACGACGACGGTGAAAGGATTGGTCGAGTTGGCCTGTGAGACGAGCGGACGCCAGTTCAAGATTCCGCTCGCCGCGCCCAGCGTGGCGTTGGCTGGTGCGACGGGCAGCGAATACGTCAACGTTTGCAAGGGCGAATCGCTGTCGGTCGCGGTGTTGGTGATGAGCAAATTTACCCCGACATTAATTGCGCGATTTGAAATCGCGGACAAAACGGGCGCGGTGTTGGTCGTTGGCACGATGATGCGAACGTTCACGGTGTTGGTGTAGGAAAATCCGGTGTTGTCCGTGACCTTGAACAGGAAACTGGCGAGCGCGTTGGTGCTGACGGTGGAATTGAACTGCGCGGTTTTTCCGCTCAACGCGACCGTGCCGTTGGTCGCACCAAAGACGGCATACGTCGCCGCGAGGCTGGCGTTGGTGAAGCCGCGCGTGTATTGCGTGATCTCGACGTTCAGCGTAACGCCATTCGTGCAATCGTAGTGCGGCTGCGCGAGCCAGTTCAGATACCGATCCAATTCCGTGTAGCCGTCGCCGACGAGGTCGGCGTTCGCGTCGGAAAAATCACCGGCGGCGGAATTCGGATTTGTGCCGCGAATTTTTTCCCACCAGTCCGGCAAGCCGTCGTGGTCGGAATCCACATAGTCAGAGACATTGTATGTGTTGCAAGGCGGCCACGGCGCGTCGGTGGAATAATTCGTCAGCGAAGAATTCGTGTTTTGATAATCCTTAACATCCGTCTGCGAATCAATGAAGCCGGGGGTGTCGGTGTAATTGCCCTGGAAATATCCGTTGATGATGTAGGGATTGGCGTTCGTGCCTTCGTAGTGAATGGTGCCGTCGAGCACTTCGCCGATGACGCGCCGGTCAATCAAATCCTGCGCGGGCAAATTGCAGCCGACATCGGACAACACCGCTTTGTAGGCGTTGGTTGCGGTTTGGGTCGTAATGTAGGACGGGAAAATTTCCGCATTGGTGATGGCGAGCGAAATTTCATTCGCGTCGGCGTAATTATTCGAGCCGTTGCCGGTCGGAACCGCCGTGCCGATCTGCCAGTTGTTCGCTAAATAATTTTTCCCCTCCATCACGTTGCCGGCCATGTAATACTGCGGCTTCACCGCATTGTTGGTGTTGATGGGATCCAGCCGCAGCAAAAACGTGACGGGATTATTCGGCGAATACGGTTTGTAATAATTATTTTCGTAATCCACGCGCGCCGCGCCGCCGTCCGTCGTGCGGGCGAGCCAGTTGTAAACCACGTTGTTGCGGACATCGAGCGAGCCGGCGTAATTCACGCTGTGGTCGTAGCCGCCGGCAAGCGACCAGTTGCGGTCGGTCGAATGCGCGATGAGGTTGTGGTGATAACTGCCGATTTCGCCGCCGATGGAAGCGCCAAATGCGTGCGCCGAATAGACGTTGTTGGAACCCAGCGCGCGCAAGGTGTCATTGTAGTGATACGAATATCGCAGTGGTTCGGAAATGATGTTGTGCTGATAACTCGTCATCGCCGACGCGGTGCCGACGCTGCCGCTCTGCAACGAATTGCAGGCCACGTCCAACGACCAGCTTGACGTAATATGGTCAAAAATGCTGTAGGTCGCGCTGCCGGGACTCATCGCATCCATGGACTGCTGCGCGCCGTCGCCGATGCGAAAGCGCATGAAACGCATGATGACGTCATTCGGCCCGCCGCAGCCCGCGCGCCAGTTCGCGATGCAAATGCCGTCGCCCGGCGCCGTCTGACCGGCGATGGTGACGTAGCCGTTGTTGATGATGCACTGCGATTGCAGCCAGATAACTCCCGACACTTTGAATACAATGGTGCGCGGCCCGCTCGCTTCAATTGCCGCCCGATAACTGCCCGGCCCGCTGTCGTTTAAATTCGTGACTTCCATCACCACGCCGCCGCGTCCGCCGCGCGCATATTGGCCGTAACCTTCCGCTCCGGGAAAAGCCAGATGACGCGGACGAAAATACCAGAGATTGCCGGTCGTCACGCCGTTGGTGGAATTGATTTCGTCCACGCGCCAATAATAAGTCGCGAAGCTGTTTATGTTCGTCAGCAGAAAATTCGTGGACAACAAAGTTCCCTTCCACGCCGGCGAGGCATGCGTGGCGGTCAAGACCGTGTTGCTGTCGGTCGCCACATAAACGTCATTGGAAACCGCCGTGAGCGCGGGAATCCATTGCATCAAAACGGTCTTGTTGTCGCAATTGGCGTGCTCGTCGCCGTTGGCCGGATACGGCGTGTTTGCCTGGTATCTCGTGTTGGGCGTATCAATCTCGAAACCGTTCAGAAAAACATTTTTCGTGGTCGCACCAGAAGTCGTATCGGCGGCAAAGAGCACGGTCGTGACATCGTTTGTCGAGGCCGTGGTGAAGTTGAGGTAAACCGTCGGCGTGTTCAAATCGTTCGTGCGAATGGTGGGCGTGACGCTGGTCACGAATGCGCCGTTGAGGTAAACATTTATCGGTGCCAAAGTGCCGAGCGCGCTGGGCGCATCGCCGGCGTTGTGAAAGGTAAGCAGCGAATGGGGTCCCGCATTCAAGCCGGTGATGGCCATCACAATTTGTCCGCCGGCATTGTTATCTTGCGGCGCGACACAAACACCGTCGCTGCCAAGCTGCCAGCCCACGGTGGACGCGGTGCCACTATAGGTATAAGTGATGCCCGTGCCGCCGACGCTCTGCGCATTCGTAGTCATCGCCAGCGAGACAACTACATTTTCGCCGGTGGACGGAACGACAAAACTTTCGGTGATTGCATTGGTGCCTGTGCTCGATGTGCCTGTCGCACCCGTGGCCCATTGCACGTAACCGGCAGCCGTGGTGCTCGCGCTGTTTTTGGAGTCGCGATTGATGTCCACCTTCAACTGCCCGGCGTGAGCCGGAACGCAGGCAACAAATGCCAACAAAAAAAGCCTAGATTTCAAAATGTTCAACTGAAATTTCATGTTTGGTTTCATGGCCGCGACCGATCGTAACTCGATTGTGAAATATTAATCATTTGATTTGCAACTCATGTTTAACAGGCCGGCGCAATTTTTCCCCGACTTAGTTGATGTTCCAATTTGGCCAATCAAGGAGTGCGGTTGGGTAAATTTTCGACTATAATAGCAACAGCAAATACACTATTGACTCGTAGAGTGCTGCCACAGCCAGTCTGCATCACTCAACCCGGGATATTACGTTTTTCCACCAGCGGTCAGGGCAATAAAACCACCATCATGCCACCGGTGAAGTTCTGCATGACCATCCGCATAAGCGAAGAACGAGCTTTGGTGGTGAAATATGCCGGCCAAATCCCGTAGTTTAAATTGCTTACCCGGCGACCAAAAACAACCATCATTCAGGCAATTAGTACGTTCCTCTACAAAAATGAAAATAACCGCGACCGCGCGCGAGTGAGAACTGTTGTCTTTCAGGTTATACTCATTGCGACTATTGGTCACAGTACCATATCTGATGGGAGAAACCGCAGCCTCCGTGGCGGCATCATGGTAAGGAGCCGCATAGCCATTCATTGAACACAACCTAACTCGAATATCCTGTCCTGATGCGCCATATTCATCCGCCGGGCGATGGTATATTTTGGCATTTTTCGAATACGGCTCAAGCGAGCCGTATTGAGAATAGGCATCACCAACCAGTTTTAGGGTGTTTGCATTATCCGTGTTACCTCCGGACAAACTCATTTTCCCGCCGACCCAGGCACGATTCTGCGCGTTTTCTAAAGGCGGTACTTGAGTTCCATCCGGATTCGGGGACCAGAACCCATTATTGTCACCGGCAAACATAATGACAGCCAGGACGAGTTGCTTCATGTTGTTCATGCAAGATATGTCCTGCACCTTTTGCTTCGCCCTGGTCAAGGCCGGCAGCAGCATGGCCGCCAAGATGGCGATTATGGCGATGCCCACGAGCAAATCAATGAGAGTAAATCCATGGCGATAAAACCACAGAGATGACTTTTGCTGAAACATAATCTAATTTTACCCCATGCAACCTCGCTGGTACTACCAGCCAGAATTCACATTTTAACCATGACTAAAGTCATATTTTGGCACTAATGCGCAACCAGATTCCACTGGTCTTTGCCCCGCCTTGTAGCGAAATCTTTCAGCGAGTGTATTTATTCAATACAGGCTTCCAATATTTTGTATCGCTATAAACGTGACGGTTGCAAAGATCACGTTTCATTCGGATAAAAAAATACCCGGAGGATGTGCCCAATCCTCCGGGTTTCCCGCAACCCGATTTGCCCTAAAATCATTTTATGGATAAACTAAGCGATAGAAAACAGAGGTTTGATTTGGATCAATGGTAATAGTTGCATTGCCATCATTGACGCCGGCACCGGACACTGTTCCCCAACCGGTTGGACTTAAACCGGTAGAAAGATTGTTTGTCTGGCCTTCCAGCCGCCAATTTTGTCCCACCGGCCAAGTCAATGTCAGGGTCGAGCCGCTGATGTTGTTGGTAATGCTGGCTGGGCCGCTGGGCCCAGTGCTGATAACAAGATTGATCTGGCCGCTGCCGTTGTCCTGTATGGAAGCGTGGGCGGCAGGAGCGGCATCAAACACGGGAATCGGGTTGAAACTGCCGCTGACCGTGCTGTAGGTGAACAGCGGGTATGTGCCGATGGCCAATGGCGATCCAGAGGTAATCTTGACAACACTGCCATTCGGCGACAATTGGCCTTGAACCGCAACGGAGTTGCTGGTCCAACCGTCGGTTGTCACCACGAAGGCGTTGGTCGAAGCGGCGTTCAATATCAGGTTCCCGCTGAAGGTCAACGTGCCGATGTCGCCAATGCCGGCTTCGAGGGTTGCACCACTGTTGAGGGTGGTAGCACCGCCAATGGTGCCAGTGCCCCCTAATTTGCCACCAGCAACAGTCACTACACCATTTGCACTTGATGAGTTTCCGGTGACGAGCAATGTGCCGTTGCTAACAACGGTGGTGCCCGTGTAGGTATTTACACCGGAAAGTGTCTATGTGCCGGTTCCAATCTTGATGATCGCAGTAGTTGCGCCTGCCCCGCCACCGCCATCCACAATGGTTCCGTCAAATTTAGAATCCTCATTTCTAGCTCCGATTGAATAGTAAGACGCATTGATTGTGGAACCTCCGTTTGACGCGCCTTTGAGCTGGGTGCTGGAACCACCGGAAAGCCGGCCCAATTTATAAATCCCATAGGTGTTAGCTCCACCACCACCATTGCGATTGTATAAAACCACGGATCCGGTGCCGAGGTCAAAGGCGGCTAAAGCACTACCGGTGCATTGCTGGGCACCGGAGCCGTTGCCACCGGCATTAAGTCGGAAGTTACCAGTACTCATGCCCATGCTGATGATTCCTGCGAACGAAGATATGTCGTGATCCAGTGTAAAATAGCCACCGCTATCCACGGTGACATTGATTGTTTGGTTGCCAGTCCATGAACCGGAGAAAACAGTGGCATTACCATGCACATTCAGACTGCTGTTGGCCGTCACATTGATATTATTGGCCGCCGTCGGCTGTGACCCGCCGCTATACAAATCGAGCCTCTCACCAGCCAGGGTCAATAATCCGGATCCGATTGCCGCAGTAGTATTGTTGATTTGCAAGTTGCCATTGCTTACCGTAGTGGCACCATAGCTGTTTGCGCTGGACAGTATCAGTGTCCCAGGCCCCACTTTGTTCAATGTGCCGCTACCAGTAATGGTGCCCGATAGGGTGAGAGACTTCACGCTGTTAGTGACAGCCAAGGTAGAATTGGTGGATGTCAGGGTCGCGCCGCGATTGATGGTAACGTTGTTACCAGTGTATTCAAACACGCCATTGCCGATGACCAAGTCACCAGAACCGCCGGCGGCGGCTCCAATGGCGCAAGCGGAGCCGCCATTTGCCAGATTTGCAACGCTCAATGTTCCGCCGCCGACAGTTGTCACGCCGCTATAATCATTGGTTGAAAGGATGACCAAGCGCCCGGAATTGGTCTTGGTCAGACCCGTGGTGCCTTGCAAATCGCCGTTGCCGGTGAACAAGTAATCGTTGGTGGCATTTACCAGCACGGCCGAAAGCGGAGCCGGCGACAAGGTGCCAACAAAGTTGACGGTAAAATTGGTTGCGCTGTCATTAAAGGTATTGGTGTCGCCTGTGTAGAAATGATCCAGGCTGACTCCGTTGAGCCAGTTACTGCTGGCACCTATGTCCCACAAATTCGCCAAGCCATCACCACGCCAAGTGAGATTGGCGAGAGGGCGAACACTGGTTACAACCAGATCAATTTCGCCAGTGTTAGTTACAATAGTGCCAGACGCGCAGGTAAAGTTGGTCGCGTCGCCATTCAAACTGCCGGTAATGGTTATTAACTTATAAGTACCAAGACCGAGCGATCCCATCGGTGTAACCACAATGTTATTCACACCGCTTACCGTAAGATCGCCGGTAATGCTGACCGCGTCGTTGGTCCGAGTTGTTCCCGTCGGATCGCTGGTCAATTCTATGTTAAAAGATGCATTGGTGGTTGACAATCCATTAGCAAATGTCAGCGTGCCCTGCGCACCGGTGCCACCGGGAGTTATATTGGCACCCGTCCCAGCGCCAAAAACACCGGCGACCGTTCCCGAACCGGCGATTGTTTGAGCCGAACCCAATAAATAGCCCATAGCGACTTGGCTTACATCAAAAGTCGCACCGGTAGCAACATTAATGGTCGGACTGGCCAAGGAGCCAAATGTGCTGGAGCCATCATTTGCCAGCGCCAATGTTCCCGCGTTGATGGCCGTACTCCCGCTATAACCATTCACGCCGCTGAAGGTCAATGTTCCATCGCCCGTCTTGGTCAGCGTGCATGAACCGTTTAAGTTTCCAGCACTTGTAATGTTATGCGCAGTTCCATTCAAATCCGCCGCTTGAAGTGTGACTGTGCCGCTGCCGGCCATGTTCACCGAACTGCTCCAATCTGCCGTGGCACCTAACAATGCGTGATTGTTTAGCGCTGCCGTCAGGGTAACTCCATTGATAGAAAGCCCCCCACTGCCAATGTAAACCGGCGCTCCAACCGTGAAATTCACCGTGCCTGCAGCGCCATTGCCAAACTGGAACCCATTAACGACGTTTGTGCCTCCGGTCAATTGGTAAATATCAATCGCTCCACTGGCTCCCGGAGTGAGTTGCATATTGTTTGCCGACGGGTTCACGAACATACCTCGACTTTGGACAAAACGCGCTGTGCGCTGTGCGGTGGGTTGGAGCATGGCAAACGTTCCGTTATTGGTCACTATGCCACCGCTAATATCTATGGACATATGCGAGTTGTCTGGCCAATTGACATTCCCCATGGTCACCATACCGTTGTTAATTACAAAGCCGGTACCAAGTGTTGGCGGCGCACCGTTCCCGCCGCTGGCGCGATACAGGTAAAGGGTTCCCAAACTATTTGTTCCGCCGTTAATTACAAGCAAAGGGTTGGCGGTGACCGAACCATTGATGCCGATATAGGTAGTGGCAGCCGCCAAAGTGGCCCCGTTATTGGTCATCACCCCGGAGCTAACGGCGGTGCTGCCGGTGAGCGCACCAGAAGTGCCACAGCCGACAATCAACGTGCTGCCAATGCTGAGCGCAGAGCCGCTTGAAAGCAATACAACCGAATTAGACATAAAGCCCAAATTGCCGGTGATGTTTACCACCGCGTTCGTCGTTAGTAATAACTTATTGCCACCGCCGGCGCGAGTCATGGTAATACTCCCGCAATTAAAACCATTTGTACTGATTGTCAGGATACCGTTGTTATTTACCGTGCTGATACTCGCTGCCACCATTTGGTTGGAATAAACCGGCTGATTGGACGGAGCGCTGGGAACGGTAACACTGACGCCCGCGCCGGGCACATATGGGAAGTCCCGGTTGTTGGTATTGTTCCAGTCTGTATTCTGCGCGCCAGTCCAAGTTAGCGAATTGATTGGGGAGGCAGTAGTATACATGCCCTGGGAATAGTTGTTAGCAATATCCGAATCGGTCAACTATCCGGTGCAAACACGAACATCAGCAATATCAGCAATATATCCAGAAAACATTCCGGATGATCCATTGGTGTATCTGAGGCTACTCATAAGATAATTACCAGCCACTCCCCACCCCACCGGGGTGGAACTTGCTAGGGTGGCCGTGTTGGGATAAATCCAAGCCTCCACCGAACGGGTGTTGATATTTTTAGTGTGTCCTAGGCACATTTGCGGAGCAAATGACGGAGTTGCTAATCGCACTTGATAATGTGGTGGAGTTCGTTATCAACAACCCCTTATACCCACCCAGCATGGTAACACTCAAGTTACTGCCGATCTTGGTGTTAAAATTTCCCACGGCACTGCCTGATGCCTGATTCGCCCAACTGGTTTTGACCGTCCGCTGACAGCAACAGTTACCAAAATCATGCCAGCGAACCGCCGGCCAGTCATGGTGGCAACCAATCGGGATTTGAATAGGTTCATATCATTTTTGAATAGTTTTTCGAGTAGGATTGGGAGACTTGGCAGGTGATCGTTGGCATATTTTTGCTGATTTGTGTGATGGCATTACTGAAATACACTTTGTTCCCGATTGCTCAAAGAAGCTCGAACCACCATGAATATCAGGACGAAGGAACGAACAACTGTGCTTTTTTCATGGGACTTGAAATAATACCACCTCATGCTGTCTCCTTTATTCCACCAGCCAAAACTCACATTTTAAACATGACTAAAGTCACATTGACCCCGTCGCCTGTCGTCGCACGCCAGCGCAACCAGCCACGGTTCAAACCTCGAAGATGGAGCCGCTTGGCGCCTAATCCAACTGGACCAACTGCCGTTTCACCGCAATGGTCAATGCTTGGGCGCGGTCAACGGCTCCGAGTTTGGTGAAGATGTTGGTGAGGTGGTTTTTTACCGTGCCTTCGGAGATGCCCAGCTTGCCGGCAATCTCCTTGTTCGCCTTGCCTTGGGCGATCAGCCGGAGCACCTCGATTTCGCGCGAGGAAATGTCGGATTGGATCCGCTGGTTCACGCGATCGGAAATCTCGCGCGGGAAATATTGGCCGCCGGCATGAACGACGCGAACCGCTTGCAACATCTGTTCCAGCGGCATGCTTTTCAAAACGTAGCCGCAGGCGCCACTTTGAATGGCGCTGGTGATGTCATCGCCGCCGCCATAACTGCTCAAAACCACAATCCGCACGTCCGCCGCCTCCTGCCGGAGCTGCTTGATGATTTGAATGCCATCCATGCCGGGCAGGCGGAGATCCAGCAGCACCACGTCCGGCTTGTGCCGGCGATAGTTTTCCAACACCTGCCGGCCATCCGCTACTTCCGCGATCACTTCCATGTCCGGTTCGCCTTCGGCGGTGGTTCTTAATCCCACGCGCATGAGGATGTGATCTTCCACCAGCATCACGCGAATTTTTTTGGGCGATTCAGTTTTTAGGCTCATGGCATTGTCAATGTAATCCAGCCGCGCCGGTAATGTTTAGTTTTTTCCGCAGGGAATCGCCACTTCGATGCGCGTTCCGCCGCCGACTTTGCTATCAATTGAAATGGTGGCGTCAATTTTTTGCGCCCGCACCTGCATGCCTTGCAGGCCGAAATGTCCGCCACTTGTGGAAATGTTTCCGGGAACAAAACCGGAACCATCGTCCTGAATGGCCAAAATAATCCGGTCAGACTGATAGCGCAATTGGATCGCAATGTTTTCCGGATTGCCGTGTTTGACGGCGTTGGTGATCGCCTCTTGGGCGATGCGCAACAGGTGATGTTCCACGGTCGAAGTCAGCGGTTGCACCGTCCCGTCAATGTTCACCGTCACGTGCGGGCGGTCGCCGGCGCTGATGCCTTGGGTCACCCGCTGCAAGGCTCCGGGCAAATCCATATTTTCCAACATGGGCGACTGCATGTCCCAGACCGCATTCTGCACTTCCGTGCGGCTGTAGGTCGCCATGCTCTTGGCCAAGTCCATGTGGCGGCGGGCCTGGTCGGGACGCTCAAAATGTTTCAGCGCCGACTCAATCTGGATGACAATGGCGCTCAAGCCCTGTTCGATACTGTCGTGGATTTCCCCCGCCAACCGGTCGCGCTCGGCGAGGGTTGCAGACACGCGCGTTTCTTTTTCCAACTTGTTCATGGCCTCGTTCAACTGCCGCGTCCGGCGCGCGACCTTGCCACGCAGATAACGAATCCAAAGCATGGCCGCCGCCAGCACCAGACACAACGAGCCGATGACCAGGGCGGCATGTTTCCAAGCCCACCAAGGCGGGCGCTCCAAAACCACAACATCCGAACGGTTCCGCAAAAGAATGCCAAAGGCGGCCGTTGCTGTTTCACTGCTTTCATCCGCCAGAAAAGGAATGCCCACGCGCTCCAGCAGCGACACGCCGGTCACTTGCAAACGGCTGCCGGCGGGGATGGCATCCATGCGGCCGGCGGCCTTCGGCAATTCGGCACGGATGACGCGTTTGCCGGATTGGAGTTCCAGCACTTCGTGGCCGTCCGCCGTTTTTGTCCCCAGCAATTCCCCTTCGACACGGATAACCCGAGCGCCGAATTTGCCCGCGTATAAATCTTCGGAACTAATGGCCAGAGGCTTCGGCATTGAAGCTTCACCGGTATTGCGCAACACCGCCTGCGACAGCGCCACCGAACCCGGATTGATTTTAGGAAACCCAACGGCTTCCACCCAATCGCCGACTTTGGCCTCCGTAAGTGTGCTGGTTTGCAACCGCACGCCACCGGTGCGGTCTTGGACAACCATGATTTTGTCACTGACACACGTCACCACGCCGGCGACTTTGACGCGGTGGGATGTTGCGGGACGCTGGGCAAAGCCCTCCAGTTTGTCAACCGCGACCAGCGGCACCGCAAAGGGATTGGCCGGCGCCGCTTCGAGCACCAGCACGTTTTCCAAAGATGGAAGAAACAGCGCGGTTTTGCCCTCACGATAAATTAACACCGCCCGGATTTTCACCAGCGCGTCCACCAGATGATTGATGTCACCGCCGCGCGCGCTGCTGATCCAAACCGGAATTTCGCCGGCGACGGTGGCCAATTTGAAACCTTCTCCCGTCGCGGGTTCCTGCACAATTCCCTGACATTCCACCCACCGATATTCACCCCGGCGGATTTGCGCATTGGCGGCCGCGAGACTCAACGGCTCCGGCATCTGCGCCGGGCCGAGCATGCGCATCCGGTTTGGATCCAGCGGCAGCGGCCATTTTTCATTGCGGCTTTTCAGTTCGAATTCAACCCGCTCGCCGACATGGGGCGGATGGCGCATGAACCGCGCTGTCAGCCTTACTAAAACACCAGCGGTATCATCCTGCAAAACGAGACAATCATCTGCCAACGGCGACCCGGCGAACGTCACCATGCCCCGGACAATGATAGAGCCGGTGCCATCGCGCAAGCGGTCGTTTTTTTCGGGCAGCACCCGGGCGATTGGCGTCGGCACAGCCTCATCCGAAATCGCACCGGAACTTTTTTTGGTGGTCGCCAAGAACGAAAGGTTCAGGCTGGTCACATCGGTGAGGAGCGGGACATCGTTTTCCCATTGGAGCGTTCCGACCAAATCCACCATGCCGCCGAGTTCCACATTCCAATTGCTGCCGGCCTGGACTTGAACGGTCGGAAAAGTGCGCGTGAGTTTTAACCAGCAAGGCAAGCTCAGTGTGACGGGGTTGACCAATTCGTCGCGCTCGCCCAGCCGCTGGCGGAAACGGAAATTGACTGCGCCACCTGAGTCCAGCGTCAGCGCCACAAAACGGTCACGCGGATCCGTGGTCGCGCGGATCATAATTCCCGCCACGGAATTGGATTCGGGCGATTTCAAATCCGTCACGCAGGCGAAAATTTCCGATTGTTCCCGCATTTTGGTGCCATAAAAGTGAACCCGGTCAAAAATCGAACCAAAACCGGTGCCACCACCTTCCACTAAAAACCGGCCCGGACCATTTGCGTGCGTCTTGCCGGCGGGCAGGGCTTCAGTGATTTCCATGTCTCGCGCTCCGGCGGACACTCCGCTGACAGAATCAAATTCTGCGCTCGTAAGTTTTCCGGATTTGAAGGAGCTCACGACTAGCCCGCCGAACGCCGCACTTTCCATGGGGACATCCACGGCGTGACCGACAGGCGTCCAGGCCGTGCCGTTCGTCGAATAAAATCCTTCAAACTGCGAGGCGCCTTGAACCACCAGCCGGTCTACGTTGCGTTGGAGCAGTTTGCCTTGGATATGAATTTGCCGGCCGGCCGCAAGGAGCGGATTGTCGCCGGACAATTCGCCGACCGACACGAGCTTGATGCTCTGCAAAGTCTCGAAATCGGTTCCGCAATCGGTGATTTCTGCCACAGACGGCACCCAGACCACGCCCAACTTGTGCGATCCATTATCGGTGAACAAAGGCTCGGCAACCCCTTGGGCATGCACCCGTTTACCAAACATAGTTGAAAGGTTCAACCCGGGAGTGATGGGTAATTTCAAAGTAACCCGCTCGTTGTCCCGGGTTAATTCCAAAATATATTCGTCCCTGTCCCGCGCAACAAAGCTGATTATCCCTCTTACTTCACACCAGCGAAAGATTTGCGCCGGCGTCAGCGAATCACCGATTTCAAGCGGCATCGGCTCCGGAAAAGGCGCCTCCCCAAGCAACTCAACCTGCGGATCAAGCACGGTCAATTCACTGGCTGCAACCACGCCAGCCGTCAACGGCTGCACTGATGCCAGAAAATAATCGTTCCAATATTCACAATAGATTCCGTTGGTTTGCGTTGAGGCATAAGGCGCTAGATGGCTGTCCGCGATGACGTTCCGCTCCATCCCCGGACCGCGCCAGGCAACGGCTACTGTGTTGTCGTTGCCCGCGCGATGTTCCTGCAAAACATCCACGAGATAAGGTTGACCGGCGTCGAGATGAATGATTTCTGATGCTTGCGTTGGATATTTATCCCATTCCTTCGGCCGCGTCAGTTTGCCGTCGGGCACAAACGCAATTTTGCGCAACCCTTCCGCCTGCGCATTGGTGCTCAGCCAGAGTTCCGAGGAAGCCTTGCTGGCAATCCAAAATTGATAATCCCCCGAAACCGGCGCGGTGACATAGCCATGAATCCGCGCCAGATAATATCCCCCCCAATTCAAGGGCGTCGAAAAATTCGTCAGCCAAATCCTATCATCAGGTTTGAACGGAAATTCGGGGAGCGGTTGCTGCCACCCAGCCGCCTTTTGCGCCTGAACCCGAATCAATTGTCCGGGATGGGCAGCCAGCGAGTGCCCATCTGCATGCAATGCTACCGCGCCATCCCCGTTCTGAATGATTAACATTCCCCGCCGTTTATCAAACCGCGTGACCACGCCTTGCAACTTAACCGGCATCTCCTGATTAGCCCGAATTCTGGGAGCATCCAAGAGGCAAGCTGCATTTGTGATTGGCTCCACCAATTGAAATCCAAACACTGCTGCATCCACCGGTCTCGAAGGAAAAAAATCAGCCATTACAAGCAAGCTGATGATGCCCATAGCGCGCGCAACTTTTTTCGGGAAATGCATTATGCCAAGCACATCATAGATGGCTAGCTTTTGGATTCAAGTCCAGTAGTTCACCGTGTTGGGCGGCTTGGCCATGTCCGGCAAAAATCAAGGCGAAGCGGCGGCGAAAAAGGTTTAAAAGGCGATCGAAAGATAAGTTCGGGTCATGTGGGTGATGGGCGGCATGAAAGGCCGGCTTCTTCATTAACAATGAAGCATGCGTGATGATAGGAATGAATGGGCAAATATACGCCACCGCGTATTGGTTAAAGGAGTCAGCAAACAAACGATTTTCGACGAGCGGGAATGCACTGGCTGACGTTAAAGAAGATTTTGGAACATCGTGAGCCCCGGGCTATCGGATGCGGCATCCTCAAAGCATTCTTTGGAAGTGTCTCCATTCTTATGTATTTCCATCTACTCGGGCGAATGATGAAGACAACGATGAAAATCTGCCAATGAAGAAAACTGGCTTTTGGAACGTTCAGTCAACAGCCGTTTAATCGTTCGGTCCGTCAGTCCCTTGGCAAGCGTGAGTGGCACCTGGATCGCATTCCCATGAACCACAAACTTCGGTCCCGGCTCATTCACACTTGGCGGCAGAAACTTCACGCCCAGCCGATGTGATTCGAGCACCTATACGAGTAGATGATAAAAACCTTTACCATTGCTCAGCACCGCCGCCATGAACTCGGCTGGATAATTACACTTGAGCCATGCCGATTGATACGCCTCGACCTCATTAGAAGCCGACGTCAGGCAGCAAGGCAATCCAATCCCAGAACAACAAGAACAATGTCAAATGGGATTATTGTCATGTCTTTTGACTGGGTTAGCTTCGGCTGCAATTTAACATTAGGCAAACGCATGGGGGGCAGTTGTTTCGCCGCTTGCCACGGTGCGCAAGGAAGGTTTGGTGCTCAGTTCTGCCGATGACTCATGAAAAAACGAGGCGAGAAGCCTTCCGCCGCGCTGTTCGCGGCTTTCATTCAGCAGTTGCTGCCACTGAATTTTTTGGCGCCATGCCCACCGGGCGTTGAAACGCGACACAAATGGCATTGTCGCTTCGGAAGTCGCAACGTTACGCCAGGTCTTTGAGTGTCGGATCCTGTTCGCACAAAATACGCTTGGCGTATTCAATCCTGATATGACGCAGGACTTTGCCGGAATTTGCGCCGACATTTTTTATGAAGGCCTTACAAAATCCACGTCGTGACAGTCTTGAAATTTTCTCCAGATCTCTCAACTGTATCGGGTGGCCAAAGTTTTGCCATGTAATCAAGAAAGCGCCTGATTACCTGATGCCCCACTGGGATACCCAACCCGCCGGTGTTGGACGATTTTTGCCAGACAAAGAGGCGGGGCAAATCATTTTTTCCGGTTGCCAGTTTCATGAGCTGTTTAGTGCTTAAGATCACCCTCTAATAACATCCATCCATCAACGCCGCGCAGGATGTTTTCTATCGTGAATTCTTTCGCCTCATCATTTGTTAATTGGCGTGACCACTTCACGCGGCCATCGAAGTTGGCACCCGCACCGCTATTTTTATATTCAACATAACGCGCGGTGGTTTCATTCGTGACGTTGCCCCAATTGTGCCAGCCGGCGGGCTTGATGTGCGCGTCCATCTCGCAGTTCAAAAAAGCCACGCTGGCGGACGGACGCCACGGACGGCCCAAATACGTTTTCACATCCGACTTTTCAAATTGAGTCTGACCATTGGTCGCCGCCCACGAGTGTGAGTCGCCGGTAAGATGGCAATGCAAAAATACAAAGCCGAACGGGTGATCCTGCGGTGTGCTGGCTGCCGTCACATAGCCGCCGTTCTTGCTGTGGATCTCGCAATGGTCAAACACTGCCGTGCCCGATCCGTAAATGAAATCCACGCGTCCGGCGATCAAGCAGTTCGTGAAATACTGCCGACCGTTGTTCACCATCAACGTGTCCTGCCAGCCGAGAATACGGCAATGCTTGAACGCCGCGCGATCTGCGTCCACGCGCAACGCCAGCGCCTGACCGTGATCACCGGATGTGTTTTCAATGGTCAGGTTCTCCGCGCAAAAATCATCCGCCGTCACGACGAAGCCCGGATCAAATTGATACGGCTGATTTGGTTTGCGGTCATTGACATTGTAAGGCCACGTCAACTTCGTGTTTTCCATTTCTTCACCGACGACGCGGATGAAATGTTTCGTCTTGGGAACAATGATTTGCCCTTCATACACGCCGGGCTTTACGAGAATGGTGAACCATTTCGTGCCGTGATCCGGCGCGGCGTTGACCGCTTCCTGCAAATTCGTGGCCGTGCCGGAGCCGTCGAAGGCGACCACCACGTCGAATTGGGTTTCTTTCGCAACAGGATTTACGCTTGCCGGTTCGGCCCGCAAAACCGGCGTGAGTTCCGGCGCGGCTTGGCGCAATTCGTCCACCACCAACCGCGCAAACAGGACATGTCCTTTTTCATTCAGATGCGTGCCGTCATAACCGGCCTTGCCATCCGCGTTGGTTTTGGTCGGACTGAACTCCAGACATTTCTCCGGCCCCAGCGATTCGCACAACTCGATGCTGCGCGCCTGCAAATCAATCAGCGGAACATTTTTCTCGGCGGCAATTTTCCGCACCTCCTCCGCGTAAGGTGCGAGGCTGGATTTGATTTTGCCCGGATGGTCCTTGTCCCACTGACGGCGCGTCAGCGGTGTGACCAAAACGGGTTTTGCCCCGACGGCCCGAGCTTCTTCGACGTAGCTAACCATATTGCTGACGAAGGTCGGCATGTCAGTCGAACGGCCCGGCTTGCCCGGCTCGTTGTTGTGACCGAATTGGATCAAATAATAATTTCCGTGCAACGCGAGCGTATTTGTCCAACGACCTTCACGGCGAAAACTTTCCGAGCTGCGTCCGCCCTGCGACGTGTTGATGCACTCGGCGCCGTCGGTGAGAAATTGTTTGAAGCCGAGTCCCCAGCCGGCGTTGTCCGTGACCGTGGAATCACCGACCAGAATGATTTTGATTTTATGGCTCACTAGCGCCGGAGCGTCCGCCGCAGCGGACAAACTGGAGCCCGTAACCAAGATTGCGAGAGTTGTAAAAATTGTATGGATTGAAGTTTTCATAAATTAATTCAAGGATAAACTTGCCGCAAAAAAACGGAACCGTTGGCCGGATTAATAACAAGGTTGGTATGAATGACGTTAGTGGAACAGGGCCAGTCAACCCAGTTTGCGCCCAGGCCGGTGGCGAGATTGTTGGTCTGAATCTGCAATCGCCAGCCAAGATGATCCGACGGCCAGAAAAGTTGCAGGTTATTCCCGATTATCTGGACATTTAAGTTTGTCGAAATTAGCGAGGGCAGCGGAACGGCACTCACTTGAGGAGACTTGGCGCTTTCACCCGCAGCATTCGTGGCGGAGACGACATAATAATAAGTCGTGCCCGGCACCACGGCGGCATCGGCATAATTGGTCACCGTCAGATTGGCCAAAAATGAATAAGGTCCTCCGCTGGTGGTAGAACGTTTGAGATTGTAGCTATTCGCATTGGAGGCGGCAAACCAGTTGAGTTTGATCAGCGAATTAGTTCCCTGCGCGGTAAGATTTTCAGGAATTCCAGCGGGCGTCGCCACGATCAGTCTCACCTGCCCCGCCGTGGTAGTGCTGAGTGAACAAACGTAACCAGAAGGTGTTGCCCCCAAAACCGGCAGACTGCCATTCAAGGATCCAGTGTAAGTCATCAACGTGTAGGTGCCGTTGGTAAAGCCCGAGCCGGCATAGATTTTATTAGTTCCGCTGAGAGTTAGATTGCCTTTGACAACTATCGTTGCCTCATTGGTGCCGAGATAGAAATTGAAAGTGTTTGACGGCGTCACCGCCAGATTATTGCTGATGACGAACGTGCTGACTGCCAGAGTCACCGATGAATTCAAGGCTATGGCATTGGTGTTGCTGAGCGCCATCAGCGAATTGAAGAACTTGAAGGAATTGGCAATGCCGTTGGTGGTCACCCCATCCAGCGTGACCACATTGGCCGAAGGCGCGGAATTGGAAAAGGTCACATCCGCGTCGAAAAATGAATACTGACTGACACTGGCAGGGACGCTGTGGGTGGAGTCAATAATTCGAATATTTTTTGCATCATAAATGCCAAATGTCTTTGAACCCGCCAGTTTCACGTTGACCAGCGTGACGTTGCTGATGGAACTCTCCGGCAAGCCCCAGATTAATCCAGCCGCGCGACCGGATTGTGCGTTGCCGGTGAAATTGCTGATGGTGATGTCACGATAATAAGGCGTGGTGGCGGTGACCGGCGCAGTCGCCAACGCAGCCGCCGCCCCCGGTGTGACGCTGTCCAAAGCGGGGATGGTTTTGTTGGTGTATTCGCAGTAGATCTGGATGGGATGCATTACGTTCGAGAACGTGAGGTTATAGTAATTAATATTGTGGACATAACTTCCGCGGTCGCGATCGCTCTTGATGTGGGCGCAGCTGTCTGTATTGGTATAGCTACAGCTCACAAACACAAAATTGGAACACCCACCGCCAAGCTGGCTGCCCATGGAACTACCATGCCCGTCTCCATAAATGTTGTTTGAAATCACTACGTCCGAAGTATTGCCGAGACAGGAGAAGTCATCATCGCCCACACTGACATTGTTGAATTGCACCAGCGCATTTGTTCCCCTCACGTCGCAGGCGTCGGTGTTGTGACTGGGGTTGGTGGGATCGTATGACGACGGAGCACGCTCGGTGACATATTGGATGGTGGTGTTGCCGCTGCTGGCGCTGAAGCCGCCGATGTGGACGGACGGAGAATTGGATAGTGTGACATTCTGAATCAATTCACGGTTGCAACCGCTTAATGAAATCATCACAGGCCGGACGGCATTGTTGGTGTAAGCCCACGGCCACCAGGGCGAACCCTGCCCATCAATCGCCCCTGAGCCGCTAATTTCAATATTCGTCAGGTTATTGCCGGAAATAAAATTAGCCGTCACCACAAAATAAACATTGGCGCCATTAGTGAACCAAGTCATCGGATATTGCCCGAACGGCAGCATCCGCAACACCGCACCGGCATCGAGCTGCAGATTGACGTTACTTTTGAAAGTGATCGGTCCGCACAAATAGACATTCGTCCCGGCAGGAATCTCCACCGTGCCGCCATAAAGGTTATTTGTCTTGCCGCCGGCCGCCGCCGCGTTGATGGCATTCTGAATATAGACGGCATTGTCAGCGTTGGTCCCATTCGCGCCGTAGTTGGTCACGACGATGATGTTATTGGTGTTGATGACGAGGCTCCATGGCACCACGGCGCGCGCACCGATGGTTGACATGAACAATGACATCGTCAAACACGCGAGGTGTTTTGCGAGTCTTCCACTGGTCATCATAAATTCAACTTTGCCGTCTGCTTCATGAAAAATC
>TBL_comb47_HYPODRAFT_10001055_pt1 | contig 36330 bp, 36 predicted proteins | sample TroBogypolimnion_40_FD_10682 | JGI IMG/M metagenome (IMG submission 10682)
TCCCGAGACCGATGGCATCGTGGGCTTCGACGGCAGCTCCTCCCTGGTGAACCTGGGCCGCCTGGCTCAGCGCGGCATGGCCGGCGCCGATGGCGAGATCCTGGACATTATGCAGGCCAAGCTGGGGCAGGGCTGAGGTAGAAAAAGATCACTTCCGGCAAAGCCGGAAGCCGCCATGGGTGGGGCCGTCCTTCGGGCTGGGCCCAGGGGCGGAGAGTCAGGCCAGCAGCAGCACCATGGCCAGGGCGGCCCAGCCCAGGGGGGAAGGATCGGAGCCCAGGCGGGGGAGTTCCTCCGCCAGGAGGCGGCCCAGGCTGTCGTGGCCGGGGGGCGGCCCCAGGCCCAGGGCGGACAGGGTGGCCTCGCCCCAGAGGGCACTGAGCCAAGCGCTGGGGAAGAGGGCGGCCGCCTGAGTCCAGGCATAGGGCCCCCAGCGGCGCAGGCGTGACGCCCACGTGGCGCCCAGACAGCGCTCCGCGGCCCAGGCGGGCGACTGGCGGAAGGTGTCGAGGCGGACCCGCAAGGCCGGCGCCAGGTGGGGGGCAGCCAGGCCGCCCAGCAGCAACCCGGTGACCGGGAGCGTGAGCCCGCCGGTGGTGGCGGCCAGGGCCAGCAGCAGCTTCTCAATGGTCTCGTTCCCGCCCACGTAGAGCAGGGACAGGGGTCCGGCAGGCTTCGGGAGTGGGCCCTGAATGGCGATGGCCTGGGGCTTGAAACCCAGGGTCTCGGGCCAGAGGCCCCGACTAGGGCGGGCGTTGAGGGCCAGCAGTTGGGGCGGGAAGGCGTCCTTTCGCCAGTGCTCCACCCAGCGCAGGGAGGCGGGGCCCAGGCGGCTCCAGACCACCTGCTGTGCGTGCATGGGCTGGGTGATGAGCCGGTGAGTGGGCGGCACGTCGGTCTGGCGCCGGGACGTGGGCGCCCCGATGCTGAGCCAGCCCTTCTGGAGCGCGCTCAGGACGGCGCCCGGGTCCGCCAGGAGGCGGAAGCGGATCCCCTCCACCTGGGGGTTCAGGAAGTGGTTCCGGCGGCTGAAGACCCAGGCCCCCGGCTCCTGGCGGAAGGCGAAAGGCCCGCAGCCCCGCTCGGGATGGCCGGCCTGGGCGATGGGCACCCGCGCCAACTCCATGAGCAGGCGGGTCGGGGGCTTGGGGCTGCGGATCCAGAGTCGGCCCTCTTCCAGCCCCACGGCAGCACCCTGTAGGATGGCCCGCTTGGTAGGGCTGGCCTTGGGGTTCCACAGCAGCTCCTGGAAGGTCCAAAGGACATCCTCGGGCCTCAGGGGACTGCCGTCCGGGAAGTGGACATCGCTTCGCAGCGTGAAGGTGATCCGCCCATCCTTCAACAGCTTGAAACCATAGGCCAGGCGCGGCACCGGCGCGCCCTTGGGATCGAGACCCACCAGGGCGTCGCCAGCCAGAGACTGGAATACCCATTGCTCGTAGCCCTCGCCCTGGATGAAGTCCAGAGGGCCGGGGTCGCGGCTCAGGGACTCCTCCACCACCTGGGCAGGAGCGACAGAGGCAGCGAGGAGCAGCCAGAAAATCATCAACAGGCGACGCATGGGCGATCCCGATTTGGGCCCAGCATGGTCACCGCTGCTCCGGAGGTAAAGGGCGGGCCCCGATTTGACATAATGTGTAAGTTCTTTAATACAAGGTATAAAAAGGTGTCTGATGCCTATTGGCCGGAAAACGACATGGAAGCAGACGAGACCGCGCAACACCTTGCCTGACTCAGTGCGGCTTGGGGAGTTCCAACCTCTGGACCGCCACCCGCCGCGCTGAGCCTTCGCGGCCCCTGAAAATACGCGGCCTTCCAATGGGTGTTGCTACTCTGAATGCTGGAGGCTTGGTGGTGGATCTTTCGAAGTCGAAGTTGGCGTGGTGGTGGCCCCTGATGGCCCATCACCGGCGCACCTTGTACTGGGGCCTGGCGGCCACGGTCTGGTGCAGCGTAGCGGCTTCGGTGGTGCCCTACTGGTCGGGCCGGGCTGTGAACGCCCTGGTCCGCTCGGACTGGCACGGCAGCCGGGTGAACCTGGTCTGGATGCTCGGTTTCACGGTGGTCGCGGGCATCGGCCGCTACCTGATGCGGAACACCCTCATCGGCCTCAGCCGCGATGTGGAGCGGGAGCAGCGGGAGAGCCTCTACCTCTTCCTGCTGGGCCGTCCCTTCGCCTTCTACGAGCGGCAGCGGGTCGGCGATCTCATGTCCCGCCTGGGCGATGACGTGGGCACAGTCCGCATGGCCACGGGGCCGGGCCTCATGAGCTTTCTGCAAGTGCTCAGTATCCTGCCCGTGACCCTTGGCCTCATGTTCCACACCAGCTGGCGCCTCACGGTGGCGGTGATGCTGCCCTTCTCCTTCCTGGCCCTGGGTTTCTACATCATCGGGAAGTGGAGTCACATGGTGCAGCAGAAGCTGCAGCTGGCCTTCTCGGCCCTGTCCACCTTCAGCCACGAGACCATCAGCGGTGAGCGGGTGGTTCAGGCCTTCGGGCTGGAGGAGGCCCGGGTGGCCCAGTTCAGCGCCCTCAGCCACCGCCACGCCTCGCTCAGCATGAAGCAGTCCGTGATCTTCAGCGCCTATGCGCCCCTGTCGGCCCTCATCGGCGGGCTCTCGGCCCTGGTGCTGGTCTCCTATGGCGGCAGTCTGGTCCTGCGGGGGGCCTTGAACCTGGGCGATCTCACGGCCTTCACGGGTTTTCTGGTGGCCCTGGCCTGGCCCATGATGAGCCTGGGCTGGTCCGTGAACCTCTTTCAGCGGGCCCACGCTGGGCAGGAGCGCCTGGATCAGCTGCTCCACAGCCCCGAGCCCACGCTGCCCCCGGCACAGGCCATCGTTCTGCCGGAAGTTCCGGCGGCCCTGCGCCTGGAGGGACTCAGCCATCGCTTCGAGACGGGCCGGGGCCTGGGGCCTCTGGACCTGGACCTGGCCCCGGGGGACAGCCTGGCGGTGGTGGGCGGCATCGGCTCGGGCAAGACCCTGCTGCTCCAGGTGCTGGCGGGGCTGCGGGAGCCCCAACAGGGCCGCCTACTGGTGGACGGCGAGCCCCTGTCCGAGGCCAACCTGCGGCGGCACTGGGCCGGCCTGGGCTGGGTGCCTCAGGAGGCCTTCCTCTTCTCGGACACGCTGAGGGTGAATCTGGCCATGGGCCACCCCGATGCTACCGAGGACGAGATCTGGGAAATCGCGCGGGTGGTGGCCATGGACGAGCTGATCCGCCGCCTGCCCGACGGGCTGGACACCATCGTGGGCGAGCGGGGCGTGATCCTCAGCGGGGGCGAGCGTCAGCGCACGGCCCTGGCCCGGGCCCTGCTGCGCCGGCCAAGGCTGCTGCTGCTGGATGATGCCCTATCGGCTGTGGACGCCGAGACAGAGAGCCGCATCCTGGAGAACCTGCGGAGCTTCCTGGGGAAGTCCACCCTGGTGGTCGCCACGCACCGGGTCTTTGTGGCGGAGACCTGCGCCCGGATCCTGGTCCTGGAGGAAGGGCGGGCCATCCAGTTGGGTCGCGCCGAGATCCTGGCTGAACAGGTCGGCACCTTCGCCCGCCTGAAGCGGCTGCAGAGCCTGGAGCGCGAGATCGTGGGCGGGTTATAGGGCATGGCCCAAGGCCCGCGGCCAAAATCAACCCGCCGGTGGGTTGTTCCGATGCAGTGGCATGTTGGATGCCGAAAGCCGACGCAAGACCGTTCGGATCACCCTGGATGACCGGTACACCCTGCGCTTCGAGGTGGAGGGGCGNGTGTTCCGCAGCGTGGAGTTGACCAACATCTCCATGGGGGGACTGGGCCTCAAGGTGGATCACCGCGAGGCGGTGCGCATGCAGGTGGGCACCCTCCTCAAGGGCATGGTCTTTGAGCACCCCCTCATGCCCAAGGTGAAGGTGGATGGGGAGGTCCGGCACCTCATGGGNCAGAACCTNCACAACGCCGACGGCAAGGTGATCGTGGGGGTCCAATTCCACAATCCNAGTCCGGGCGTGATGATCCTGATCCANGANTACATCGAGGGGCGGCTGGAGCTGGAGAGCTGATCAGGCCCCGTCGCGGAAGGTCACCTTGTTGATTTCNGCAAACGTCGTGACTCCAGTCCGGACCTTCTCCACGGCACTGTCCCGCAGGAACTGCATGCCCCCCCGGCGGGCGGCGGCCTTCACTTCGCGGACCGGGGCCCGCTGGATGAGCAGCTCCCGCAGTTCGTCGTTGAGGCCCATGAACTCAATGATGGCCTGGCGGCCCCGGAAGCCGGTGCCGTGGCACTCCACACAGCCCACCTTGTCGAAGAGCTTGGCCTCCCGCAACCAGGCCTCGTCCACGCCGTTCTCCTCCAGCTCCTGGGGACTGGGGGTGGAGGCGGGGCGTTTGCACTTGGGGCAGAGCACGCGCACCAGGCGCTGGGCCAGGATGCAGTTGAGGGAGGACACGAAGTTGTAGACCTCGACGCCCATGTGCTGGAAGCGGCCGAGCACGTCCAGCACGTTGTTGGCGTGGACGGTGGTGAAGACCAGGTGACCCGTGAGGGCGGACTGGATGGCGATCTGGGCGGTCTCGGGGTCGCGGATCTCGCCCACGAGGATCTTGTCGGGGTCATGGCGCAGGATGGAGCGCAGGCCCAGGGCGAAGGTGAGGCCCTTCTTCTCGTTCACGGGGATCTGGGTCACGCCCTCGAGCTGGTACTCGACCGGATCCTCGATGGTGATGATCTTGTCCTCGGGGGACTTGATCTCGCTGAGGACGGCGTAGAGGGTGGTGGTCTTGCCCGAGCCCGTGGGGCCGGTCACCAGGAACATGCCGTAAGGCTCCCGGGCGAAGCGGCGCAGGCGCTTCAACTCGTGGTCGGAGAAGCCCAGAATCTCCAGGGTCAGGGTCTGGAATTCCTCGGTGAGGTTCTCCTTGTCGAGGATGCGGATGACCGCGTCTTCGCCGTGGATGGTGGGCATGATGCTCACGCGGAAATCGATGGCCCGGCCGCGCACCTTGAGCTTGAAGCGGCCGTCCTGGGGCTTGCGCTTCTCGGCGATGTCCAGCTCGGACATGACCTTGATGCGGCTGATGATGGGTGAGGCGAAGCGGCGGTCGATGGGCTCGGCGGCGGTGTAGAGGCTGCCGTCGATGCGGTACTTGATCTGGAAGCCCGTGGCCGTGGTCTCCAGGTGGATGTCCGAGGCCCGTCGCTGCAGGGCGTTGAAGATGGTGGTGTCCACCAGGCGGACGATGGGGGCCTCGTCCTTGTCCGTGAGCCGCTCCAGGTCCAGGACCTCGTCGTCCCATTCCTCCTCGTGGAGCACCTGGACCTTGAGCGCCTCGCCGGCCTCGTCCATGACCTTCTGGCCGCTCTCAGACTTCTTGAGCACTTCCTGGATCTGGGCCAGGGGGGCGCCGGCGAAGCGCAGGGGCCGCTTCAGCCGCTGGCGCAGCATGTCCTGGGTGGGGAGGTCCAGGGGGTCGGCCATGGCCAGCCAGAGGGCGCCCTCCCGCTCCTGGACGGGCACGAAGTGATGTTTGAACATCAGATCCAGGGGCAGGGCCTGGAAGAGGGCGAAGTCCACGGTCTCCCGGGTGAGGTCCAGGGTGGGATAGAGCTCCCGGACCGGACGGAAGTCGTCCTTGCTGCGGTCGTTAGGCTCCACCGCGTCGGCGGGAACCGGGGGATTGGAAGTGGCCATGGATGAATCCTACCGGAAGCGGAATGAACAGGGACGCCCGATTCGGGCAAGGGTCACAATCGACCGGCAGGTCGGGTCTGAGAGATTGACCCCACGTCAAGGGACAGCCCACAATCAGGTTGTCTGGGAGGGCCCATGCGTGGGTATGCGCCAATTCTGCTTCTGGTTCTCATCGCGTTGGTCCTGCCACCCCTGGTCTGGACCATCTCGAAGCTCTTGAGACCCACGTTTCCAAGTGCCAACAAGTATTCAGCCTATGAGTGCGGCATCACCGCGCCCACCGAGGCCCGGGAGAAATTCAGCGTTCGTTACTATTTGGTAGCAGTGATGTTCCTGGTGTTCGATGTGGAAACGGTCTTCCTCATGCCCTGGGCCATTCAGATGAAGGAACTGGCCCTCTTCGGCCTCATCGAGATGGGTATCTTCCTGTTTCTGCTGCTCTTCGGCTACGGCTACATCTGGACCAAGGGAGCCCTGACATGGGAGTAAACCAGCCCACCGCCCTTGAGCATGTGCTCATTACCACCAAGGTGGAAAAAGTCATCAACTGGGCCCGGGCTTCGAGTGTGTGGCCCATGACCTTCGGCCTGGCCTGCTGCGCCATCGAGATGATGGCCGCTGGCGCCAGCAAGTTCGACTTCGACCGGTTCGGCGCCGGCATCTTCCGCGCCACGCCCCGCCAGAGCGACCTGATGATCGTGGCCGGCACCGTCACCTACAAGATGGCGCCCGTGATCAAGAAGCTCTACGACCAGATGCCCGAGCCCAAGTGGGTCATCGCCATGGGCTCCTGCGCCACGGCCGGTGGACCCTTCGACTCCTACCACACCATCCAGGGCGTAGATAAGGTCATCCCGGTCGATGTCTTCATCCCCGGCTGCCCGCCCAAGCCCGAAGCCCTCATCTACGGCTTCCTGAAGCTGCAGGACAAGATCATGACCAGCAGCATCGCCGACCGCTACAAGGACATCTTCGAGGAGGTCGGCTGATGGCTGAATCCATCGAACCCCAGGCCCCTGCAGCGCCAGAGGCTCCGGCGGGACCCTACGTCTACGACCATGCCGCGGCTCCCTTCCGCCAGATCGTGATGCCCAAGACGGTGCCCCTGCCCAGCTTCCGCACCTACACCGCCGAAGTGGCTGCCGCTGCAGCCGCGGACGAGGCCAAGTGGCAGAAGCAGCTGGCGGACTTTGAGGTGGCGAAGACCAAGGCCGAGGCCGAGGGCAAGGATGCCCCCAAGCCTCCGGTCCGCGCGGTGCCTCGCAAGGATGACAACGACATGAAGACACCCTGGCCAGTGGCGGCCACGGACCCGGACCTGCTCAAGCTGCAGGAGCTGCTGGGGGATTCCGTCGAGGAGTGCTTCGAGCAGGCCGGCGAGCGGGTCTGCCAGGTGAAGAAGGAAGGCATCCTGGAGGCCCTCAGGGTCTGCCGGGAGGAGCCGAGCCTGAAATACGAGATGCTGGCCGATCAGTCCGCCACCCACTATCCGGCGGCCAAGGACTTTGCATTCTCCATCGTCTACCACCTCACCAGTGTCAGCCGCAGCAAGCGGCTCCGCCTGCGCATCCTGGTGCCCGAGGGCTTCATCCCCGAGAGCGCCTGCGACCTCTACCCCAGCGCCAACTGGATGGAGCGCGAGATCTACGACATGCTCGGCATCCGCTTCGCGAACCACCCGGACATGACCCGCATCCTCTGCCCCGAGGACTGGGAGGGCTACCCCCTGCGGAAGGAATACCCGACCGTGGGCTGGGGCCAGCGCGACATCGACTTCCGGGATGACCGCGGCGGGGTGCTCAACCGCCTCGCCATGGAAAAGGCCGGTCAGCTGGGCATCAATCTGAAGCAACCCAAGGCGGATTAGGAGCGGACGGTGTTCAAGAACGAGGAAATGGAAATCAACCTCGGGCCGCAGCACCCCTCCACCCACGGTGTGCTGCGGGTGAAGCTGCGTCTCGACGGCGAAACCGTCACCAAGTGCACGCCGGTCATCGGCTACCTGCACCGTGGCGTCGAGAAGATCTGCGAGAACAAGACCTTCTTCCAGGGCCAGGTGTGGACGGACCGCATGGACTATGTGGCCTCCATCAGCAACAACCTGGGCTGGGCCGAGGGTGTCGAGAAGCTCTTCGGCATCGAGACGCCTCGCCGCGCCCGCTACATCCGCACCATGCTCACGGAGCAGAACCGCCTGGCCTCCCACCTGCTGTGGCTGGCCACCCACGCCCTGGACATCGGGGCCATGACGGTCTTCCTCTACGCCTTCCGCGAGCGCGAGTACCTGCTGGATCTCTTCGAAGCCTTCTGCGGCGCTCGCCTCACCACCACCGCCTTCCGCATCGGCGGTCTGCGCGAGGACCTGCCCCCGGGCTTCATCAAGAATGCGCAGGCCTTCCAGGATCGCTTCCTGGCCTGCATCGATGAATACGAGGAACTCCTCACGGAAAACCGCATCTGGAAGAAGCGAACCGTGGGCGTGGCCAAACTCAATGCCGAGGACTGCATCGCCCTGGGCGTGACGGGCCCCGTGCTGCGGGCTGCCGGCGTGCCCTACGACATCCGCAAGGCCTTCCCCAGCGCCGCCTACGCGGAGATGGACTTCGAGATCCCCACCCGCACCGAGGCCGACACCTACGCCCGGTACCTGGTGCGCCTGGCGGAGATGCGCCAGAGCCACCGAATCATCCAGCAGTGCATTGACGGCTTGCCCGAAGGCCCGGTCATGGCGAAGATCCCCAAGATCCTCAAATCTGAGGTCAATGAGGTCTACCACCCCATCGAGGCCCCCAAGGGTGAGCTGGGCTACTACTTCGTGGCCGAAAAGGGCGGCACCATGCCCTACCGCATGCACGTCCGGGCCCCGAGCTTCGTGAACCTTCAAGCCCTCCCCAAGATGACCGAAGGCCGCCTCCTGGCCGACGTGATCGCCGCCATCGGCACCCTCGACGTGGTGCTGGGCGAGATTGACCGCTGAGGACGACACCGATGCCGACGATGACGCTGACACAAACCTTGGTGATGGGCCTGCTCCAGTGCGTGGCCGTGCTGATCCTCATCTTCGTGATGGTGCCCCTCCTCACCTTCGCCGAGCGCAAGGTCATCGGCTACATCCAGGTCCGCCTGGGGGCCACCCGCACCGCTGGCGGCCTCGTGGGCATCACGGGCGCTCTCAACCGCGGGATGTGGAGCATGGGCAAGCTGCCTGTGCTGTCCATCCTGCGTGGCCTGCCCGTGTTCATCGCGGACATCCTGAAGCTGATCCTCAAGGAAGACATCATTCCGGCCAAGGCCGAGCGAAGCGTCTTCACACTCGCTCCCATCATTTCCGTCATGGCCGCCTTTGGCGTCTTCTCCGCCATCGCTTTCTTCCCCGGCGTGCTCTTCACCTTCCCTGCGAAGTTCCCCATCGTGGGCGGGTTGCCCTTCATGGGTTTCATTTCTGATGTGAACGTCGGCGTGCTCTACATCCTCGGGCTGTCGTCCGTGGGTGTTTACGGCATCGTCCTGGGCGCCTGGGCCTCCAACTCGAAGTACCCCCTCCTGGGCGGGCTCCGCAGCGCGGCCCAGATCATCAGCTATGAAGTGCCCCTCACCTTGAGCCTGCTGACGCCCGTGGTCCTGGCCGGATCCCTGAACTTCAAGGATCTGTCCATCCGCCTTTCCACCGGTGCCGACATGCACTGGCTGGGCGCCATCCCCTTGTTCGTCGGCTTCCTGGTCTACACCACCTGCGGGTTCGCCGAGACGAACCGCACGCCCTTCGATCTGCCCGAGGCCGAGACCGAGCTGGTGGCAGGCTTCCACACCGAGTATTCAGGCATGAAGTTCGGGTTCTTCTACCTGGCCGAGTACACCAACATGATCGTGGTGTCCTGCTTCGCCAGTGCTTTCTTCCTGGGGGGCTACTACCTGCTGCCCTTCGGGTTGCAGCGGCTGATCCCGGCCTCGGTGCCCTTCTTGGGCCAGCCGAGCATCCTCTTCTTCTTCCTGAAGGTGTTCGCGATCCTCTTCCTCTTTCTGTGGGTGCGGGCCACGCTGCCCCGCTACCGCTATGACCAGCTCATGGATGTGGGTTGGAAGTGGCTGATCCCCCTGACCCTCGTGAACCTCTTCGTGGCGGCCCTCATCCGCTTCGCGTTCTGAGAGAGGACCCATGAGCTTCCTGAGAACCCTCATCCCTTTTGACATCATCGGTGGCCTCACCGTCACCGGCCGCTACTTCGGCAAGGTATTCTTCTCGGCCAACCGCAAGAAGATCCGTGCCAACCTCGCACACTTCACCCAGGAATATCCTGAAGTGCCGGTGAAGCTGCAGCCCCGCTTCCGGGGTCGCCTCACGCTGCTCAAAGACGAGCAGGGCGAGATCAAGTGCGTGTGCTGCCTGGCCTGCGAAAAGATCTGCCCCACCCAGGTCATCACCATCGAAAAGGGCAAGAAGGAGGGGCGCAAGATGCCCTTCCCCGTGCGCTACGACTTCGAGATGGAGCGCTGCATCTTCTGCGAGTTCTGCGTGGAAAGCTGCGGCTTCGACTCCATCATTCTCAACCACCAGTTCGAACTGGCGGGCTACAACCGCGAGGACTTCTCCCTCGGCATGGACGGCCTCGGCCACAACATGTTCGAGCCCTCCCCTGTTGGCCGCCACAGCGTGGCTGAGGACTGAACCTTCCCTTCGCGCAATCCCGAGGACACCCATGGAACATCTACTCGAAACGATCGGCCGGAACATGTTCGCCATCTTTGGCGTCATGGCCCTGTGCGGCGCCACCTTCATGGTGGCCGCCAAGAGCGCCGTTCACAGCGTGCTTGGCTTCCTCTTCACCATGCTCTGCGTCTCTGGCTGCTTCCTCGCCCTGGACGCCGAGTTCCTCGGCATGGCCCAGATCCTGGTCTACGCTGGTGGCATCGTGGTCCTCTTCCTCTTTGTGGTCATGCTCGTGGAACTGAGCAAGTTCAAGGAGAAGGGGGTCTTCCAGCTCCAGTCGCGCTATGCGGTGGTGACCGTTCTGGTGGGCGCCGCGGCCTTCGTGGCCGCCTTCAGGAACATGATCTTCGGGGCCAGTTCGCCCGAGGCCCTGGTCCTCCGCCCGGAACTGGCCAAGGGGCTGGATGTGGCTCAGCAGAACGCCCAGGCCGTGAGCCGCGGGCTCTTCTCCGACTACCTCCTGCCCTTTGAGATCCTCAGCGTGATCCTGCTGGTGGCCCTCGTGGGCGCGGTGGTCCTGGCCAAAACGGAGCGGGTGTGATGGTCAACCTCAACGCGGTCCTCCTCATCTCCTTCCTGCTGTTCTCCATTGGCATTGCGGGTGTGCTCATCCGCCGCAACGCTCTGGTGATCCTCATGTGCGTGGAGCTGATGCTCAACGCCGCCAACCTGAACTTCATCGCCTTCGCCCGCCACAGCGGGTCCGTGTCCGGCCAGGCCTTCGCCCTGCTGATCATGGGCTTCGCCGCCGCCGAAGTGGCGGTGGGCCTCGCCCTGGTGGTGGCCCTCTACCGCAAGCGCGACACCGTCCAGGTGGACGACATCAACCTGTTGAAGGGATGACGACGACCATGGAACATGCGATGACCGCCGCTTCCCACCCCGCCAGCTACCTCTGGCTGATCCCCTTTCTGCCACTCTTCGGGTTCCTCATCAACGGCCTCAGCGGCAAGAGGCTGAAGAACAACGCAGTGGTGGACACCATCGCTCTGGGCAGTGTGGGCGTGGGCTTCCTGCTCACCGTCTACTACTTCATCCAGCTGATCGGCCTGCCCGCCGAAGGCCGCTCCCTGCACCAGGATCTCTGGACCTGGTTCGACGTCGGCGGCGCCCGCGTCCTGGGCGGCCTCAGCACCTACAAGATCCAGTGGGCCTACAAGTTCGACGTGCTCAGCGCCTGCATGGCGTTGCTGGTGACCGGTGCGGGCTTCCTCATCCACCTCTTCAGCACCGGCTACATGGCCGAAGAGCGCAATGATGGCCGCTACTACCGGTTCATGGCCTACCTGAACCTCTTCGTGTTCAGCATGCTGAACCTGGTGCTGGGCGCCAACATCATGATGATGTTCCTGGGCTGGGAAGGGGTGGGCCTCTGCTCCTACCTCCTCATCGGCTTCTACTTCGACAAGGAATCCGCGGCCATCGCCGGCAAGAAGGCCTTCGTCACCAACCGCATTGGCGACTTCGGCTTCATGATCGGCTTCTTCCTGATCTTCCAGGTCTTCGGCAGCCTCGACTACAACACCCTCATGGGCTCCGTGCGCGAGGTGGTGAACCTTCCGCTGATCACCCTCTACGGCCACACGGCCAGCCCCACCTGGTGGTTCAACCTCATCGGCTGCTGCCTCTTTGTGGGCGCCATGGGCAAGTCCGCCCAGATCCCCCTCTACGTCTGGCTCCCGGACGCCATGGCGGGCCCGACCCCCGTGTCCGCCCTCATCCACGCGGCCACCATGGTGACCAGCGGTCTCTACATGATCACGCGGCTGAACTTCATCTACGTGAGCGCCCCCGTGGCCCTGGCGGTGGTTCTGGCCTTCGGCTCCCTGACTGCCTTCGTAGCCGCCACAATGGGCCTGGCCCAGTACGACATCAAGAAGGTGCTGGCCTACTCCACCGTGTCCCAGCTGGGCTTCATGTTCATGGGCATGGGTGCCGGGGCCTTCACGGCCGGCATGTTCCACGTCTTCACCCACGCCTTCTTCAAGGCCAGCCTCTTCCTCGGTTCCGGCGCGGTCATCGCGGCCTGCCACCACGAGCAGGACATGCGGAACATGGGCGGCCTCAAGAAGGTCATGCCCATCACCGCCATGAGCATGATCCTGGCCACCTTTGCCATCGCCGGCATCTTTCCCTTTTCGGGCTTCTTCTCCAAGGATGAAATCCTCTGGAAGGTCTTCGAGGGCTGGTATGCCCATGGTCACTACACGGGCCCGGTCCTGAACCTGGTGGCCTGGATCCTGGGCATGCTGGGCGCCTTCTGCACCGCCTTCTACATGACCCGCCTCATCGCCATGACCTTCTACGGCGAATACCGCGGGGGCGGCAATGACCCCCATGGGCTCACCGTCCAATCCGAGGCCCACGGCCACGACGATCATGGCCACGATGCGCATGGCCATGCCGCCCCTGGCCATCACGTGCCTGTGCACCATGAAAACCACGTGCATGAGTTGGACAAGCCGCACAACCACCGCACTGATGATCCCGAAGACCATGACATCGTCCCCGGCCATGTGCCCCACGAAGTCTCCTGGCGCATGTGGCTGCCCGTCGCCATCCTGGCGGGCCTGGCAGTGGTCGGCGGCTTCCTGAACTACCCCGAGAGCCTCCACCGCATTCTGCCCCTGGCGCCCTCGGAGCTCTTCACCAAGTGGCTGGAACCCCTCCTCTACCAGGTGGCCCCTGCCCACCACGGCGAGCACGTGCCTCCCGCCATGGAGTACGGCCTCATGGCCTGGGCCACCTTCATCTGGGCCCCGGGTGCCATGCTGCTGGCCTGGTGGATGTACAAGATCGATCCCAGCTGGAGCCGCCCCAAGGCCTTCGTGGCCAAGTTCCCCAACCTCTACCGCTGGGTCAACGCCAAGTACTACGTGGACGAGTTCTACGAGGCGGCCATCATCGAGCCCCTCAAGCGCTTCTCCGCTCAGCTCTGGAGTTTTGACACCTGGGTGGTGGATGGCGTGGTGAACGGCGTGGCCCGGGTCACCCTCATCTGGGCCTCGCTCATGAACTGGGCGGACGAATACCTGGTGGACGGAACCATCGACCTCATCGAGTACATCGTGCAGGAGACGAGCCAGGTTTTCCGCGGCCTGCAGTCCGGCCGTGTCCAGAACTACGCCTTCGTCATGTTCATCGGCTTCCTCGTCTTCGCCTTCTGGAAATTCCTGGCCTAGCCCCATCCTGGTTGGAGTTCATATGTTCACCGCAAACACGACACTGATGTTGGTGGCGACCTTTCTGCCCGTTCTGGGCGGCCTGGTCCTGCTCTTCGTCCCCAAGGAACAGCGCCGCGTCTTCGAAGTCGGCTCCCTCCTGCTGATGATCGTCAGCCTGCTCCTGAGCCTGCCCTTCTGGTTCGGCTATGACCGGGCCAGCGACGCGGTCCAGTGGGCCGGGTCCTGGACCTGGATCCCAGCTCTGGGCGTTCGGTTCAGCGTGGGCATGGACGGCATCAGCCTCCTGCTCTGGCTGCTGACCACCTTCATCGGCCCCATCGCCGCCGCCTGCTCCTTCAGCTCCATCCTTGAGCGCCACAAGGAGTACTACATCTGGCTGCTGGTCCTCCAGACCGCCATGCTCGGCGTCTTCATCACCCAGGACATGTTCCTCTTCTACCTGTTCTGGGAAGTCATGCTCGTGCCGATGTATTTCCTCATCGGCATCTGGGGCGGACCCCAGAAGCTCTACGCCGCCATCAAGCTCTTCCTCTACACCCTCGCCGGCTCGGTGCTGATGCTGGTGGCCATCCTCGCCATCTACTTCCTGCAGCACAAGACCACCGGCTCCTACGACTTCTCCCTGGCCAGTTTCCAGGCCATGGCCCCGGTCATCGCCCAGCAGTCCAAGAACTACCAGTACCTGATGGCCCTCGCCTTCTTCGTGGGCTTCGCCATCAAGGTCCCCATGTTCCCCTTCCACACCTGGTTGCCGGACGCCCACGTGCAGGCCCCCACGGCCGGCTCTGTGATCCTCGCCGCCATCCTGCTGAAGATGGGCACCTACGGCTTTGTGCGCTTCCTGCTGCCCATCCTGCCCACGGCCACCAAGGAGCTGATGCCCTGGTTCATCGCCCTGGCCCTCATCGGCATCGTCTACGGCGCCCTGGTGGCCATGATCCAGAAGGACATGAAGAAGCTCGTGGCCTACTCCTCGGTGAGCCATCTTGGCCTTTGCATGCTGGGCCTCTTCGCCCTCAATCCCTACGGCATCAAGGGTGGCCTCTTCCAGATGATCAACCACGGCATCAGCACCAGCGGGCTCTTCCTCGCGGTGGGCATCGTCTACGAGCGCCGACACACCCGCATGATCGCGGACTTCGGCGGCCTCTCCAAGAGCATGCCGGTCTACGCCACCATCTTCATGATCATGACCATGAGCAGCATCGGCCTGCCGCTGCTGAACGGTTTCATCGGTGAGGGCGTCATCCTCATGGGCTCCTTCCAGGCCTTCCCCTGGGCCGCCCTGGTGGCCACCCTCGGCATCATCCTGGGCGCCGCCTACATGCTCTGGATGTTCCAGCGCGTCATGTTCGGACCCATCACCGCCGTCAACGAGAAGATGGACGACCTCAACCTGCGCGAAGTGCTCTACTTCGCCCCGCTGGTCATCGCCGCCTTCTGGATCGGCCTCTACCCCAAGCCGCTCATGGACGTCATGGATGCTCCGGTGCACAAGCTGGTGGAGCAGGTCAGTCCCGGCTTCCACGCCGCCGAGGCCCTGGCTGCCAAGCAGGCCGTCGCTGCCAAGCTGGGGATGCAGGGCATGACCGCTCCGGCTCACCATGAGGCCACGCCTGGACATGAGGCCGTCCCCGCAGGCCATGGCCATGAAGCTGCTCCCGCCGCCCACGAGGGTCACGAGCACCATGAAGCCCCTGCCCACGGTGGAGGCAACTAATGACCGGCTTCGCGCAGGGGCTTCTGGATGCGCTCCTTCGGGACGCGCACCTGATCACGCCCCAACTCTTCCTCATCACCGTCGCCACGCTCATGCTCTGGCCCGGGGATCTCTTCTTCAATCGGGCTGAGAAGCACAAGTGGGCCCCCATCACGATGGTGATCCTGGCCATCACGGCCTACCTGGTCTTCAAGAGCGTGGATGGCGAGGGCTTCTCCCGCATGTATAGCCTGGACGGCCTCACCCGGGGTTTCCAGCTGCTCTGCATCCTGGGATCCGCCGGTGCGGTGCTCCTCAGCGTGAAGCTGCTGGACAGCCTCAAGCAGCAGACGGTCGAGTACTACGCCCTGATCCTGTTCTCCCTGGCGGGCATGCTCTTCCTCTGTGGCGCCACGGACCTGATCTCGGTCTATTTCAGCATCGAGCTCATGGCCATCTGCATCTACATCCTGGTGGCCTACCTCCGGGAGCGCGCCACCAGTGTGGAAGCGGGCATGAAGTACTTCCTGCTGGGGGCCTTTTCCAGCGGCATCCTCGTCTACGGCATCAGCCTGTTGTTCGGCGCCGCGGGCGGCACCACCACCAACCTTGCGGACCTGAACCGGGCTCTGGCCCTGGCCCCCACCACCAGCAACTTCCTGGTCTATTCCGGGGTGCTCATGGTGCTGGTGGGCATGGCCTTCAAAGTGGCCGCCGTGCCCTTCCACATGTGGGCGCCGGATGCCTATGAGGGCGCTCCCACGCCCATCACCGCCTTCATGGCCACGGCCCCCAAAGCCGCTGCCATGGCCGCCTTCCTGCGGGTCTTCGGCGTGGGCTTCCACGGTGTCACCAGCGACTGGGTGCTGCCCCTGACCTACATCGCCGGCGCGAGCATGATCCTGGGCAACGTGGCCGCCGTCCGCCAGGAAAGCATGAAGCGCCTGCTGGCCTACTCCAGCATCGCCCACGTGGGCTACATGCTGCTGGGCGTGCTTTCGGGCGATCCCCGGGCCGGGGCCCAGGCCGTCTGGCTCTACATGCTCATCTACATCGTCATGAACACCGGCGCCTTCGCTGTGGTGATCTACCTCCAGGGCAAGGGCGAGGGCGAGCGCATCGAGGACTTCAAGGGCCTGGGCCGCAAGCATCCTGTGCTGGCCTTCGCCATGATGGTCTTCCTGCTGAGCCTGGCCGGCATCCCGCCTCTGGTGGGCTTCTTCGGCAAGTTCTACCTCTTCAAGCTGGCCATCGAACAGGGCTACGTCACCCTCACCACCATCGCGCTGCTCACCAGCGCCGTGAGCGCCTACTACTACCTGGGCGTGGTGAAGGAGATGTACTTCAAGCAGCCTGAGGGCGAAGCCGCCCCCATGGGCGCTGCCGCGATCTTCATCGTGTCCGTGGCCTGCGCCCTGGTCCTGGTGGGCACCGCCTTCGGCCCCTGGCTTCTTGATTGGGCTATGAAGATCTGAGGCCCGCAGGGCCTACACTGAAAGGCGCGGGCTTATTCCGCGCCTTTTAGTTTGAGGTCGGCCTTGATTCTGAAACGAAACGTGGAAGCCGATCCGGGCGAGCGGGCCCTCTGGGGCGACCTCATGTCCCTGGGCTTCTCCTTCCCCCTCTGCATCGCTCTGGGCTTCTTCCTGGGGCGCTGGGTGGGGGGCTGGTGGGGCCACCCCGCCTTCGGGCAGTGGATTGGGCTGGCCTGGGGCATTGCCGCGGCCTTCTGGGAGCTCTACAAGGTGAACCGGCGCATGGCCCGGCGGGACGCCGCCGAGCTGGAGAAGCTGGGCCCGGGGCCTGGGCCGGGAGAAGGGCAGGGGCCCCTTGAGTGAGGCCGGGCCCCAGAACGGCCTCGAGGGAGCGGAGCACCTGCGCCGCATCACCGGGGGCATGGTTGTCCTGGGGCTCCTGGGCCTGCTGCTCTGGGGTCTCCTGAGGTCAGGGGTCGCCGCCCTGGCCTTTGGGGTGGGGGCCGCCACCAGCTTCGGATTCTGGAGCCTCCACCGCTACCTGACGGTCCGGATGCTGACCCCATCCGTGCGCCGCCGCTGGCTCTATGCCTTCCTGTCCCTGGGCAAACTGGGATTGATCGCGCTGGTGCTGCGTGGGATGATGGGCAGATACCCGGCGGAAGCCCTGCCGCTGGCTACGGGAGTGCTCCTCTTTGTGGCCGGCATCCTTCTGGAGGCCCTGCGCCTCATGTTCCAGAAGCCCGAAGTCCCGCCACCTGCTTGAGGTCTGACCAACATGGAACACCACGCATCGTTGCTCGCCATGTGGCTCACCCAGGTGTTGCACCTCGGCCAGCATGCCTGGCCTGGCTTCGCCCACGGGGCCCACTTGTCCTTCCTCGAGCGCTATGACCACCTGCTGAACGCGGCCCTGGCGGCGTTCACGGCCATGGCGATCACCACCCTTGTCCGCAATAACCTCGCCCGCATTCCCGGCCCCCTCCAACAGACCTTCGAGGGTGTGGTCGAGGGCCTCAAGGAGATGATCAACAGCAACATCGCCCACCACGGGGAGAAATACCTGCCCTTCATTGGCACCATGGCGCTGTTCGTATTCTTCAACAACCTCTTTGGCCTCATCCCGGCCCTGAGCCCCGGCACCAGCAACTGGAACGTAACCCTGGGCGCGGCCCTGGTGGTCTTCGGCTACTACAACTTCCACGGCATGAAGGAGCAGGGCTTTCTGAACTACTGGAAGCACTTCGCGGGTCCCATCTGGTGGCTGAGTCCCCTCATGTTCCCCCTGGAGATCCTGGGCCTGCTCAGCCGCATTCTCAGCCACTCCCTGCGTCTGTTCGGCAACATCGCCGGTGAGCATGTGGTGGCCGGGATCTTCTTCGGCCTCATGCCCATCCTGCTGCCGGTCCCGATGATGTTCCTGGGCCTCTTTTTCGGCCTCATCCAGACCTTCGTGTTCACCATGCTGGCGACCATCTACTTGAGTGGTGCGGTGTCCCACGAACACTAGGCCTGCGAAAATCGCTGTGCGATTTTCGGCGGAAAACTCAACAAGCAATCAACCGTTCTCGGGATTCCGAACCCCTGGAACAACACCACGGAGTAACACCATGAAGAAGTTCCTCACCACCGCCTTCCTGTTCACCCTGGCTGTCGCCGCCTTCGCGCAGGGCGCTCCCGCCGCCACCAAGAGCCTCTTCGAAGGCCAGTTCGTGGCTCACCTCTCCCTCGCCATCGCCGCCGCCGGTTGCGGTCTGGCCCAGGGCAAGGCCGTGGCCGCCGCCGTTGAGGGCGTCGCCCGCAACCCCCAGGCCGCCGGCAACATCCGCACCACCATGATCATCGGTCTGGCCCTCATCGAAGCCCTCGTGATCTACGTGCTCGTCGCCGCCTTCGCCATCAAGTAGTAGGTTAAACAACACTTGTGAAGCTGGGCTATAAAATTCGCTTAACCTCAAAAGCTCTGACCTACTTGTAATCAGAGCGCTTATACAAAAGACCTGAACTCCGGTTCAGGTCTTTTGTTATTTTGGCCTCAAGGTGGACCGTAAAGGATTCGTAACGGCCCTAGGACGCACCAATCCTTACAGAGGAGCACCCCATGCCGAACATTGCCTCGATCCTCAAAGACGAGATCCTCCGCCTGGCTCGGAAAGAGGTCCGGCAGGCCGTAGATGGGCTCAAGAAGGCCTCTGGGCAGTATCGGAGTGACATCGCAGCCCTAAAGCGACAGGTGGCCGCCCTGGAGAAGCAGCAGGCCCGTCTTGAGAAGAAGGGGCCCAAGAAGGCAGGGGTTGAAGCCGATGGTGAGGCTTCCACAAGGTTCCGGTTCAGCGCTAAGCGGTTTGCCGCCCAGAGACAGAAGCTGGGTCTGTCCGCTGGGGATATGGGGACCCTCCTAGGGGTGTCCGGTCAGACCGTCTACCACTGGGAGAGCGGGAAGACCCGGCCCAGGCAGAGCCAGTTGGCCGCCATAGCGGCGGTTCGAGGGCTTGGGAAGAGGGCCATCAAGGCGCAGTTAGCCAATCAGACAGGGGTGGCCCCAAGTTAGAGATTGGCGAGGCTCACAATCTGGCCCCCTGAAGGTCGGAGGGGCCTCCGTGGGATCCAGGGGGCCCCGCGACATATAGTAATTAGGCAGAGGGGGCCCTGTTGTGGGTCACCAAACACCCCATAAGCAAATACCCCGACAGGGCAACTCTGCCAGGGCTGAACTCCAGGTCGTATACAGCCCCGGTGCCCTCAAGTAGGGCTTAGAATTGAGCCGCTGATGGCCTGTGGCCCTGCCTGTAGGCCAATCCGAGGAGGTTGCGGAGCGATTTCAGTGCAGTTTTTTTAGGCGGTTCGTCTGCCACCTGAGATCAAATGGACCTCTCTCCCGGTGGGACGAGGTTAGTGGGTATTACTGTTTAGACAACTACCGTTACTTGGCCCAAAAGCTGACATTGCTCACTGCTAGTTTCCTACGAAAGTTGGATTTTTCGGTAACAAGTGAAGACAGGCAGGGGACCCCTTGGTAAGGTTCTGCCCAGTGACCCCCTAAGAGTTGTCTTTCCCACAGGAGCGCGGGGGGAGTTGTGATCAGGCCAATCAAAGAAGAAAGCCGCAAGCTGTGTTTGCCAAAGGTGGCCCAATGACAGCGACAGAGACACCCAAGGGTTCTGCTTCAAGACGAAAGGTATGGGCATTCCTGGCTGTGATGGCCCTCCTTATTTCAGGGGTAAGCGCATTCCTCCTGGCAAGCCCCTGGCAATCCCGTTTAGAGGGAATATTCTCACCCTCCCCCAATCTCATTGGGTCCCCCCCTGGGTCAAATTCAGGTGGAGGCACTAAATCAATAGCAATATTGGATTTGGCATCAGGTAGAGTCATCCAAAGCGCCGGAAATGGCGGGTGCATTGACTGGTTTGCATTTCATCCAAATGGAAGTCGGCTTTACTGCATCAGTGGAGACTCTGCAGGTCTGTACTATTTGGATGTCCCAAATGGGAACTTGACCGCAGTTCAAGATTTAGGAATGCTTGGGTTAAACCTTAGAGGTGCATTCAGTGCTGATGGGAAGTGGTTAGTTGCTTCTGGTGAACTTGGCAATGTTCAGGTGGTTGACCTAGCAAATGGTCACTCCGTGCAAGCAATGAAAGTATCGGCGCCGACACACAAGCAAGATTCAAAGAGGATTGAGGCAGTAGCGCTCTCTCCTAATGGAGATTATGTTTACGCTTCAACCTATTTCAGGATCATTAAATGGAATCGGAAATCGGGAGCAATTGACTATGAAATTAATCTCAATAAATTTCTAGCAACAGGTTTAGATATAGATCCAACAGGGAAATACCTTCTTGCATATGGAATAAACACTTACCCTGTGTCAGCGGCAATTTTTGATACAACAACAGGTCAGGAGTTGGCGCGTTCAATTATTACAAAAAAAATGAGGCCGCTTTATTCAGTGTCAACCTCTCCAAGGCCTGAAGACAACCCTGAAATTCCAGATTCGACATTTAGAGAGTGGGATACCAAATTTAATGGCAAAATAAGAAAAATAATCATTGAAAATGATATTGGTGGTGTTGATCAATGGACAGAGAATAAGGCCTTCTGTGTTCGGAGGGGGAATGGCCTATATGAGCCAAACTCCGCAATTCAAGTTTACGATGGCTCTTCAATGCGCCTGCAATATTATTTATTTTGGCCGGGACAAATTTTTACGAAATTGAGCCCAGGGTCAAGATATTTAGTGGCTACCACGAGAGGCTTTAACAGTGGTTTTCCAAGTCATCCAGAATCCATTGGGCATATTTCAATTAAGACTGATTTATCTGTGACTGTACCAGCGATTTTGACTTGGGATGCCCATGTTGGTCATGTCGATTGGGTCAGGTTTGATGAATCTGCCAACCAACTCGTAAGCACGGGCTTGGAAGACTTCAGCTTAAAGGTATGGAGTACTAAGCAGGGTAGGAAGGAATTCGAATCAAGATCCTCAGATATCATTGGTGAGCCATTATTCTCTAAGGATGGCAGGTATCTAGCGGTAAGCAGCTTCTCTGAGGGTGATGAGAGAGGTGTCAGAATATGGGATTTAAAAGATGGAAAGGTTATCTTCAAAGGAAATATGCCATGTACTGGAATCTACTTTAATTTAGAAAATAAATGGTTCTTCGTGGGTGGCGAAATATGGAATATACAAAGTGATCGTGAACCAGAATTATTGAAAATCTTAGAACCTGAAACAAAAATTACCGATATCTCTAGTGTCGTTGTCAGTGAAAACGGCAAAGCGATGGCATTTGCATCAAATAAGGATCTTTGGGTATATAAAATTGAAGATTGGACTTTGATGTTTCATGTAGACGGCATTGATAGTTATGATTCGAAAGGTGATGAACTTACCTTTTCCACCGATGATCAGCTAATTCGGTGGAATTATCGTGGCCCCAGAGACAGCGAGGGCGGTTTCCCCAACACCAAAATTTGGGAAATTGATACAGGCAAGTGCGTATGGAATGGTGAACCTCCCGTATCAAAGGCATTGTTAAAAAGATTTAAGGCGCCCCCGGCAAATGATCCACCCCTTCACACAATTGGATATTCCCGGGACAGGAAGATCATCGCGCGGGGGGAAGGGAATGAACCTGCCCTTCCTGGTGAGCTACTCAAGTAGTTTTACTTCATTGATTGCTCTAGCCGTGACCCATGACCTTTCACTCCGCTTCCACCGCCCCCAGGTTGGGCCGGTTATGGACGCAGCAATGGAGCGGGTTTACGGCACTCAGCCCCCCGTAACAGATTCGACAAACACTGAGTGATGGCCCGGCAAGTGTAGATATGCTGTATGATGAGATGCCCCAATAACTTCGCCATCAAGTAGACTCTCCAGGCCGGTTCAGCGAGGCGCCCTTTCACGGGCGCCTCGTTTTTTTAAGATTCTTGGAATCTGCCGATGAGAGTCTGGTAACCATGACTCCCCATTCGATGTTCCCCATGCCGCCGGAAGTCACCCAGGTCATCCTGGGGGGTGGCTCTCCCATCGACCTGGATGCCCTGCACGTACATTCGCCGGGTGAGGCCCTGCACTTCGCCCTGAACTATGGCTACGACATGAGCGTCCCCGTCCAGCGGGCGGCGGTGCTGCGGGTCTACGAGGATGCCGTGGACTTTCTGGAGGGTGTGGTGCTGGAGGGCACGGACCTCCATGTGCCCCTGGAGGTGAGAGATCTCCAGGACCCATTGGAGTTGCTGGTCTGGGCCTCAGACCGGCCCCGGAACCACCGGGGGCGCTGGTCCTGCGCCATCCTGCGCGTGATGCACACGCTCTTCCACGTGGACCACAACGTCAACCTGCGCTTCCTGCCCGAGATCCAGCGCCAGGTCTTCAACCGCTACGATCAGTACCTGGTCTGCGATGAGGGCCGCTGGTGCCTGCGAGGGGCTTACGAAGTGCCGCTGGTGGCCACGGAGCGCAAGGAGAACAAGGACCGCGTGTCCATGCTCCTCAAGATGCTACACAAGCCTGAGAACGTGGCGGAGACCATCTACGACCAGATCGGCATCCGCTTCGTGGCCGAGGACCAGCTGGGCGTGCTCATGGTCATCCGCTTCCTGCTGGACCACCACGTCCTGATGCCCACTCACATCAAGCCCAGCCGCAGCCGCAACCTCATGATCGACATGGAGGCATTAGCTGCCTGGAGCGAGGCTATGCCTCCTTTCTTCAGAATTCAGGACCTGACTCTCGAAGAACGCCGGGAGCTCAGTCAGACGCTGGCTATAAAAGCTCCCGGAAAAGATCAGAATCCCTTTTCCAGCAAGGAATATTCGGCGATCCAGTTCACGGCCCGCACCTTGGTGCGCCTCCCCAGTCCCGCCACCAAGGCACTGGAAACCCTGCAGACTCGGCTGCAGACGATGGGGGATACTGAGCTCTCGGACTTGGTAAGAATCCCTGAGTTGCTCTCCGAGCAAGAGGAGTTTACTTTCTTCTTCGCACACGAAGTTCAAGTGATGGAACAATCAGGGTTTCAAAGCTCACGTTCAGGTCCAGCATCCCATACCGAGTACAAACAACGTCAGCGCGATGCCGCCCGGCGCCGCGTCCTACAGGGAATCCTTCAGGAGGAACCATGTTGAACATCCAGACCCGCCAAGAGGGTGCCGCTTCAGTGGTGTCCATTCAGGGCAAGGTCAATTTCGAAGTCACCGCGCAGCTGCGGGATGTGATCCGGGAGACGGTGGCCACGGTGCAGCCCAAACTCCTCGTGATCAATCTGGAGGGCGTCAGCTTCATCGATTCTTCGGGTCTGGGCCTGCTCGTCGCCGCGCGCAACAGCGTGGACAAGTCGGGCGGGAAGCTTCATCTCAGCTGCCTCCCCGCGCCCGTGAAGAAGACCTTCGACCAGACCAACCTCACCAACTACTTCTCCATCTTCGCCACGGAGCAGGACGCGCTTCGCGGCGCCTGATCAGGACAGGACGCCCATGGCCAAGGGCTCTGTTCTGGTAGTGGACGATGAAGCACCCATCCGGGACATCCTCAGCTTCTATCTCAAGCGGGCGGGCTATCAGGTCCTGACCGCAGCCAATGGCATGGAGGCGCTGGAGGAGATGGGCCGTTCGCGGCCGGATCTCATCATCTCGGACCTCCGCATGCCGGAGATGACCGGGGATGAGCTCTGCAAGCGGGTGAAGAGCGAGCCCAGCACCCGGGACATCTACTTCATCATCCTCTCGGCCATGGACGGCACCGCCTCGCGCATCGGCGGCCTGTCCCTGGGCGCAGATGACATGATCCCCAAGCCCTTCCATGCCCAGGAAGTGCTGGCCAAGGTGGACTCCAGCTTCCGCCTCATCGAGATGCAGAAAGAGATCAAGCGCCAGAACCGGGAGCTGACTAGCTTCCAGCAGAAGGTGCAGGAGGAGATGGCCCTGGCCGCCGCCCTCCAGATGGGTCTGCTGCCGAAGCTGCCAGGCGAGACACGCGGCGCGAAGTACACCCACCGCTACCTGCCCGCGGCGGGTATCGGTGGCGACATCTACGCCATCATCCCCCTGGCGGATGGCAGTACAGCCATGATGATCGCCGACGTGAGCGGCCACGGCGTCACCGCCGCGCTCATCTCCGCCATGGTGAAGACTTCCTTCGAGAACCAGGCCCGCCTGGGCGGAGAGCCTCTGGGGTGGGCCCAGGGCATGAACCAGGATCTCTGCCGCTCCACCCTGGTTGAGCAGTTCGCCACGGCCTGGCTGGGCCGCCTGGACCCCACCAGTGAGAAGCTGCGCTACGTGGTGGCGGGACACTGCGCCCCCTTGCGCATTGTGGGCGGGGCCCGTGGTGGTCTGCAGCGCTCCGAGGTGCTCCGCGGCAAGGGCTTCATGCTGGGGCTGGACCCGCAGCTACCCTTCCGGGAGAACGAGGCGGAATTCCTGCCCGGTGACCGTCTGGTGCTCTACACCGATGGCCTGGTGGAGGTGGAGCGGGAGGACCGGACCATGCTCGAAGAGGCTGGTCTGCGCCGCATCTGCGCCGAGCTGCCGGGCGACATTGAGGCCGCCGCCGATGCCGTTATCGCCCAAACCCGCAGCCACAACCAGCCCGCCCCCTTCTTGGATGACGTGACCCTGGTGATCCTGGATCGGGATTCATAGTCATTCGACAAAAGAAAACGGATCACCGCCAAGACGCCAAGACGCCAAGGCGCCAAAAACTGAAAATTCCCCTGAGTGACCAGGCTTTTCTTGGCGCTCTTGGCGGTGTGCTTTTTTCTACCCGATGGTCTCTTCGGCCTCGGTGGGGCTTAGCCGTCTTAAGAGGGTGGGACCTAGTTCGGCCACGAGGTTGGCGGCGAGGATGAGGCCGCCCCCAAGGAGCTGCACAGGGCTGAGGTGTTCCCGGATGCCGGGCACGAAGCCACTCATGGCAATGAAGGCGGTCCAGACGGGCTCGGCGGAGAAGATGATGGCGCATTCCGTGGCGCCCACGCGGGACTGGAAGGTGCTCTGCACATAGAAGGCCAGCGTGGTGGCCAGGAGGCCCATGAAGGCCAGAGAGACCCAGGTGCCGCCCTGGTGGAGGGCCGGCCCCGCGCCCTGGAAGCCGTAGGGGGCGGGCAGGCAGAGTGTGATGGCCAGGGAGATCACGCCCACCACGGCCACCTGCATGAAGGCCAGCACCCAGCCATTGGAGCGGCGGCAGAAGTGGGCGGTCATCACGATGTGAAAGCCGCAGAGGATGGCCGCCAGCAGAGTCTCGGAATCCCCGCGGTTCCAGCCGCCCCAGGCGGCCCCAGGCTCGCGCACCAGCAGGGCCAGGCCCGCTAGGGCCACCAGGGCGCCCAGGCCGTGGGAGGGCCGCAGCCGATCCCCGGCCAGCAGGGCCACCAGGGGCGTGAAGATCACGTAGAGGCCCGTGATGAAGCCGGACTTGGAGGTGGTGGTGAAGCGCAGGCCATCCGTCTGCAGCCAGAAGAGGGTGACCAGCACCAGACCCAGCAACAGGCCGTCCAGGGCGTCCCGGCGGCGGATGGGCACCCGCAGGAGCAGCAGCATGAGGCCCAGGCCCGTGGTGCCGATGGCGAAGCGGATGCTGAGGATGGCCCCCACCGAGAGCCCCGCCTGGAGGCAGTATTTGGTGGCGGGAAAGCCCCCAGCCCACACCATGGCAATGGCGGCCAAGGCCAGCACGGCGACGAGGTGGGAGCGGCGGGTTTCGGGCATTGTTCAAGGCTAACCTGTCCGGGGGTTCCGCGCTGCGCACACCCCCCCGGGAGCCCCCGCGCCCACTCGCGGCAAAGCCGCTCGCAGGCTATGACTCAGCCTGGGAGGCTCTGAACGGAAATTTGGCTACGGTGCGCGGCGGGCCCTATTTCAGCAGGGCGGTCACACGGATCGTCAACTCTGGCTGGTCTGGATCGTCCGTGCTGAGGGCCAGGGTCTCGCTGTAGCGCCCGGCCTTGAGCGTGGCGGGCAGGATCACAGTGATGTCCTGGGTCGCGGCCTTCTGGTTCAGGCCCTCCAGGCGCACCCCCGCCAGGGAGCACCGGTTGCTGGTGATCCGGAAGGGGCGGCCGTCCACCTGCTTGAGGCTGAGCTTCTGGCGCAGTTCCTTGGCCGCCTGGTCCTGGAACACCACCTCGAAGGGGGTCACTGTGATGGCGGGCTTCAGCTCCCACTGGATGTTCAGCGTCATCTGGCTCAGGCGGGGGTTGTTGAACTTCACCGTGGCCTGCTCCACACCGCGCAGCTGGCCCGCGGGCACCTTGCGGCCATCAAAGCTTACCTCCAGGACCACGTCCTTGCCCTCGGGGCGGTAGGCGAAGCCCAGGAAAGGGGCGCCTGGGGCCTTCACGTCCGTGAGCTGCACCGTCTCGCCGTTGCCGCTCTGGTAGCGGACGCTGCTCTTAGTGGGGGTGGACCGGGGTGCCTGGAGGAAGTAGACGGCCTCCACGGAGGGCATGATCTCCTGGACCACTTCGGCTTCCAGGCTGAGGTTCAGGTTGGGTGTCTTGGGGTCATCGCAGACCACCAGGATGGACTTCCGCACCAGGCCCCGCATGCCCTTCGGATCGAACTGGGCTTCGATTTCCGTGGCCTCGCCTGGGGCCAGGGACCACTTTCCCAGCATGGTGTAGGTGCAGCCACAGCTGGGGCGCACCTGGGTGATGTTGAGGTAGGCGTTCCCGGTGTTGGATACCTTGAACTTGGCCGAGACCTTGCGCTCGGGCGAGATGCGGCCGAAGTCCTGGTGGGTCTTGTCGAAGGTGATGACCGGGGCCTGGGCCATGAGGGTCAGGGCGGCGCAGGCGATGAAAAGATGTCGGAGCATGCGGAACCTCGAAGCAGACCCGTGATTCTACCCGGAGATGAGGGCCTGGAGCTCGGTCCAGACCTGGTCAGGCCCCAGGTCGCGCAGGCAGGGCTGGCCGGGCGTGAAGCAGTCGGGCTTGAAGCAGGGGGCGCAGGGAACGCCGGGGCGACGCAGGGCGCGGCTCCGGGGCCCCCAGGGGGTCGAGCCCCCGGGGTCCGTGGCGCCGTAGAGGGCCAGCACCGGCGCGCCCGTGGCAGCAGCGAGGTGGCTGAGGCCCGAATCATTGCCCAGCACGCCCGCAGCGCCCCGCAGCCAGGCGGCGGCCTCCTTCAGGCTGGTCTGGCCGCAGAGGTTGAGGCCCTCCTGGCCGGCCACCTGGGCGCAGGTCTCGGCCTCGTCCGGGGAGCCCAGCACAGCCACCGCATAGCCTTCCCTGCGGGCCCGCAGCACAACCTCGCGGAAGTGCTCCCGGGGCCAGGCCTTGGAAGGCCAAGTGGAGCCGGGCATGAGGCAGAGGTAGGGCTGCTCCGGTCGGGCGATGGTCACCCGGGGATCGAAGTCGGCGTAGGGCATGGGCGGCAGGTCCGGCCAGCGCCGCTTCAGTACTGCGTGGTAGCGCTGCAGGAAGGGCCCCTCGGCGGACCAGAAGGGGCCGCTGTGGGTGTTGAAGACGCCCGCGAGGCTCTCATCCACCCCGATGCGCTCAGGCACCCGGGCCAGCCAGGCGGCCAGGGCCGGGCGCAGGGACTTGGGGAAGTGGATGCTGCGGGCGGCCTGGTACTGCCGGAGGGTCCGGGCCATGGCCAGGGGGCCGGGCTTGCCCTCGTCCGGCAGGGCCGCGTCGCAAAACCAGGTATCCGCCACCAGACCCACGGCGGCCGTGGGCCCCCAAACCACCAGGGGGCCGAGGTCCTGCTCCCGCAGCAGGCGCAGGATGGGCAGCTGCATGGCTGTGTCGCCTACGAAGCGGGGCAGGCGCAGCCAGGTGGCGCCCAGGGGGATCAGCGACTCAGTAGCGGGCATCGCGTCCCTGCTCGTTCCGCCAGCCTGCCAGCACCCCGTGCCAGGCCGGGGGCAGCAGATCCCAGCGGCCCTGGAAGATCCGCTTCTGCACCAGGTAGAGGCCGAAGAAGCAGCGGGCCACGCGCTTGGTGGGGTGGATCAGGTGGCGCAGCAGCAGGCGATTCCTGGCGTTGTAGAAGACCTGCAGATGACTGCGGCGGCCGATGGTCTGGGAGCTGAGGTGAAGCACCTCCAGGTCCGTGAGCACCAGGGGCAGACCCAGGGCATGAGCCTGGCGGGACCAGGCCACGTCCTCCCAGTACAGGAAGAACTGCTCGGGCCAGGGCCCCACACGCTCCCAGGCCTGGCGGGTGATGAACATGCTGGCGCCACCCAGGGACTCCGAGGGCTCGAGTACCTTGCAGCCGGTTGGGGCTGGATACTCGCAGCGCTTCAGCCCCTTGCGGTACCAGCCCTGGTGCACGTAGGTGCCTTCGCGCCGGTCCCCATTGAGCTGGTGTGTGGCCCAGAGCCCCACCTCAGGATGGGCCGTAGCGAGTTCCATGAGGCGACCCAGGGTGGGGCCCTTGAGGATGGCGTCGTTGTTCAGGAACCAGGCGGCGGCGGCACCCCCGGCAAAGGCGAAGTGAGCACCTGTATTGCAGCCCGCGCCGAAACCGGGGTTGCGGTGGTTGGCCACGATGGCGAAGTCCGGGTGGGCCCCTGCCAGAGCCTCGGCCAGGCCCGGCAGGGGGCCGTGGTCCACCACCACCACGCGATGGGGCGCCGTCTCCACCGCCACCAGGTTCTCCAGGCAGCGCCGGGTCAGCTCCGGAGAGCCGTAGTGGACGAGGATGATGGCCGGGCGCGTGCTAGCCGCTAGCTCAGGTTCCGTGCTCATGCTCGGCTGCTCCTGGAGAAAACACGGGTGGTGCGGCCTGCGGCACCTTGGCAGAAATCCCTGTACCCGAGCCACTCGAGTCTCATCTGCCAAAATTTGCCGCGGAAGAAGAGGGCCTGAAACCGAAGCCAGCGGCGCAACCTCTGCCTCGTAAGCGCCTGGGGGAAGTAGCGGGCGATGAAGATCCAGCGGTTGCGGCAGTTGTAGAACGTCATGAGTGGGCTGCGCATGCCTGAAGACAGGCTCTCGTGATGCCAGATCCGCACGGTGTCGAGACCGCTGAGTCCAAGGCCATGCTGCTTGACCTCCATGGAGAAGGCCGGGTCCTCGAAGTAAAGGAAGTAGTCATCAGGGATGAAGCCCAGTTCAGTGGCCAGAGCGCTGCTGAGGAAGAGGCTACAGCCGCTCACGAAGGCCCTGGGGTGCCGTTCCAGTTCCGCCAGGTCCTCGCAGCGATGCGGGCGGTAGTCCTTGGCACTGATGACCCCGCCGAAGTAGGGACGGTAGAGGTCGGATGTGATGGCGGTGCCCCAGAGGCCCACCTCCGGTCGCGCCAAGGCTGCGTCCACCAGACAGGAGCTGTTCCCCTGGAGCAGCAGGGTGTCGTTGTTGAGCACCCAGGACCAAGGCACGCTGTGGTGGCTGAGGAAGCGCAAACCCAGGTTGTTACCCCCGGCGTAGCCGAGGTTCTCCGGGATGGCGACCACCCCCACGACCCCAGGACCAGGCAGGGGGTCCTGGGTGGGATCGAGCCAGACCCAGGGAAAGGGTGCCTCGGCGAGGACCGCCTCCAGCTGGGGGAGACTGGCCTGGGCATCGTTCTCCAGCCAGAGGATGCGGCTGGTGGCAGGCTCCCGTTCCAGCAGAGACTGGATGCACTTGGCTGTGGCGGCGGGCTGATGGTAATCCAGGACACAGATGCCCACCACGACGCCCGAAGCCGGGGGTTGGTCAGGCATGGCTACCCCCGGGCAGGGACGGGGCTGGCCGCAGGACCTCCTGCAATGCCTGCCAGATTTGGTCCACTGGAACCTCGCGCATGCAGGGGTGGCCGGGCACCGCGCAGCCATGCACGGCACACGGCAGGCAGGGCAGGTCCTTGCGTTGGATGATGCGAACGGCGGGACCCCGGGGGGCCGACCATTCTGTCCGGGTCGGTCCGAACACTGCCACCAGGGGGCAACCCACGGCGCCCGCCAGGTGGACTAAGGCGGAATCATTCCCCACCATGCCTCGGGCCAGCCCCAGCAGGGCCGACGTTTCCGCCAGACTTAGGGCTCCAACGAGGTTCACTGTCCCGTTGGTTCCTGCCTGCAACTCGTCGGCCAGTTGCTGATCGTCAGGACCATGGCCCAGGAGGATGGCGGGCAAGCCATCGGCTTCCAGCCTATGGATCAGGTCGATCCAGGGGCCCGACTCCATGCGCTTGTTCCACTCATTTCCCCCCAGGGCCAGAACCACAAAACCCGAGTCCAACTGCCTGCTCCGCAGCAGCTCATCTGCGATGGCCTCCGCTTCTGGGCGGGGTCGGAAACGACACGGGGGGACATCGGTCGGAAGGTGGGGGTAGGCCTTGCGCAGGAGCCCATCGTATCGGTCCATGTGGTGCAGGTTGGTCTGCCACCAGAGGTGATGGTGGGTGGCCAACAGCCAGCCACCGCCCTCCTTCCAACCCAGGCGCAGTGGCACGCCAGCCACCAGGCCTGCCAGCAGGGGGCGCAGGCTTCTCGCGAAGCTGATGACGGCGGCTGCACGGGCGCGCCGGAGGGTCCGGGCGAGCACTCCGAGGCTGCGGCCTGCGGGTTCGTCCGCCTGGACGCCGTCGAAGGCGTTGCTGCCGCGATAGAGTTCCACCACCTTGGCGGGGCCCCAGGCCACCAGGGGGACGCCGGTCTGCCGCAGGGGCTCCAGGGATTGGCTGATCATGATGCCGTCGCCAATGAAGCGGGGCAGGCGCACCCAGACGGCGCCCTTCGGAAGCTCGGTCATGCTCGGGATCCGGTTTCAGCGGCCTGGGCTTCCCCGGCCAGAGCGTGGAGCAGCAGGGCCACCCGGGCAGGATCCAGCCGGAAGGTGTCGTTGAGGTGGACCGCAGCTGGTCCAGGATTGGGGCTCATATCCACGACCGGGGCGCGGACGGTCTGGGCGTGGGGACCTTGGGGGCTGGCGAAACACTCGAAGGTGGGGCCGCCAAACACAGTCACGGTGGGGCGCCCCGTCGCGGCCGAGGTGTGGGCGAGCCCGGTGTCCACGGCCACCGTGCCATAGGCTTGGGACTGGATGGCGCAGGCCTGGGGGATGCTGGTCAGGCCCGTGGCGTTGAGGCTGCCCGGCGACAGGGCCGCAAGGCGCGCGCCGAGGGGCACCTCATCGGGGCCCCCCAGCCAGAGGACGCGGTAGCCCTGAGCCATGAGCAGGCGAGCAAGCTCGGGCCACTTCTCCTCCTCGGGGAACCAGCGTTTGCTGTCCAGGCGGGTGCCGAAGGCCAGGGCCACGAAGGGCTCTCCTTGCCAGCCCAGGGAACGCAGCAAGTCCAGCCCTGTTTCCCCGCCCAGGCGGTCAGGTCCCAGGGGCAGCCAGGCCATCCTCGTCCGGCCCGTGAGCTGCTGCAGCAGTCCCCCGAAGCGAAGCACGAGGTGTCCAGTGGGCTGCCGATAGCTGAATGAGTAGTGGTACAGGAAGCCCAAATGGTTGTCGGCGTCCCCCGCACGCACAGGCACTCTGGCCATCCAAGCTGCCAGAGACAGGCGCACGCTCTGACTCAGATTGATGACCGCCACAGGTTGCCGTTCCCTCCAGCGCCGGAGCAGGTTCCAGGGGTCCGGTTTTCCCACCCCCCTGTGCTCGATGGTCGTTTCAGCAATGAATTGGGGATTGGCTTCTGCGAGGAGGGAGACCCCGATATCGTGCCCCACGGCGATCCAGCGGAGCGTCATGCCCAGCTCCGCGGCCACCTGATTCCAGTCCGCCTGCAGCTCCCCAAGGAATGGCATGGAGAAGACCACATCACCAAGCTGCCGGGGAAAGCGAATCCAGACCTCAGGCGCAACACCATTCTGCAGGGCTCTGCGCAGCCTATCCCTGCCACTCTCGATCACCCATGCCCCCAGTTCCCGATTCTTTCTGAACCAAGATGGTATCTCAACCAAGGACGTTCATGGGTGGCCAGCCGGGAGGCGCCCGGCTGGGATTTGCACTTGGGAGGGGCCATGTAAGGGGGCATTATGGGATTCAATAGACCCATCAAGTCACTCCCAGAAGGCAGCCATGGCCCCTCCCGCGACCCAACGGATCCTGCTGGTTGAGGATGAACCCGGCCTTCGGGAAGTGCTGACCTTGGCCTTGGAGGGGGCTGGCTTCGCTTGCGAACCCGCCCCGGGCATCGCCGAGGCCCGCCGGGCCCTGGAGGAGACCACCTTTGATGGCGTGCTCTCGGACCTGAAGCTCAAGGACGGCTCTGGCATCGAACTGCTCAGCTGGATGAATGAGCAGGGCCTGAAGACCCCGGTGGTGATCATGACCGCCTACGCCACCACGGAAACCACGGTGCAGGCCCTCAACCAGGGGGCCGTGGACTTCATCACCAAGCCCTTCAAGCATGAGGACCTCATCGCCACCCTCAAGGGCCTCCTGGAGGCGGCCCTGCCCGAGGCGGCCCCCCCCGAGGACCTGGGCGAGCTGGTGGGTGTGGGGCCCATGATGCGGCGCATCAATGCCCTCATCGGCAAGGTCTCCCGGGCGGATACCACGGTGCTGCTGACCGGCGAGAGCGGCACCGGGAAAGAGGTGGTGGCCCGCCTCATCCACCGCTACTCGGACCGCGCCCGGGGTCCTTTCGTGGCCATCAACTGCGGGGCCCTGCCTGAGGCCCTGCTGGAGAGTGAGCTCTTCGGCTTCGAGAAGGGCGCCTTCACCGGGGCCGGGGCCCTGAAACGGGGGCTCTTCGAGGAGGCCGGCGGCGGCATCCTCTTCCTGGACGAGATTGGCGAGATGCCCCTGGCCCTCCAGGTGAAGTTGCTGCGCGTGCTTCAGGAACGCCGCTTCCGGCGCCTGGGCGCCACGGAGGAGAAACCCGTGGATGTGCGGATCATTGCCGCCACCAACCGGGACCTGCGGGCCCGGGCCGGCACCGGGGCGTTTCGGGAGGACCTCTTCTACCGCCTGAACATCCTCCAGATTGAGCTGCCCCCCCTGCGGGAGCGGCCCGAAGATCTGCCGGTGCTGGCGGAGCACTTCATCCGCCGCTTCTGCCAGAAGCTGGGCAAGGCGCCCATGCAGCTCCATCCGGAGACCATGGCCCAGCTGCTGGGGCACCGTTTCCCGGGCAATGTCCGGGAGCTGGAAAACCTCATGGAGCGCTGTGTGGCCCTCAACCCGGGGGGCCCCATCACCCGGGATCTGCTGCCAGATGGCATCGGCCACCAGGGCGGCCCCGACGTTGCCGACCTGCCAGCGCCCCTGGTGATCCCCCCGGATGGTTTTGATCTGGAGGCCTGGATCACGGCCCTCAAGGGTCACTTCCTCCGGCGGGCCCTCGACGAGGTGGGGGGTGTCAAGACCAAGGCCGGCAAGCGCCTGGGCATGAGCTTCCGGGCCTACCGCTATTGGCTGGCCGAACTGGGGGGGCTGGAGGCCCTGCCCAAGACCTTTCCCCGGCCCGAGGACTTCCCGGCTCCCCTGGTGGATGAATCTGGGGGAACCGAAGGCTCAAAGGAGGCATGATCCCCATGAATGCTTGTCTTTCCAGCCATTCCTGGCACACTGGAACGCTCGGATGCACCGCAACCGCGCCCTCTAACCGGACCACGACCATGACCCCCTCCACCGACCTCCGCGCCCCCCAGGCCCAGAGCCCCGCTGCCAAGGCCCAGAGCCCAAGGACCAAGAGCAGGGGCTTCTCCCTGCTGGAACTCCTGGTGGCCATGATGATCATCGCCGTCCTGGGCACCCTCGGGTTCTCCCAGTTCCGTAAGCAGTCGGCCCAGGCCCGCTACATCAAGGCCCAGGACGAGCTCAAGATCGTGGCTGAGGGCCTGGACCAGTACTACCTCAAGCACGGCAGCTTCCCGGACTTCGGCAGCTATGACGCCATGGTGGATGGCAACTCGGCCCTGGTGAAGGAAAGCCTCATCAAGGTGGGCATGTCCGCCACGGACCCCTTCAAGCAGCCCTACGAAGGCAAGTCCACCCGCGGCAACTACGAGCTGAAGTGCGCCGGGGATCCCGATAATCCGGATGTGGCGGGTCCTTTCACGCGCACCCCCGGTCAGATGACAGGCAGTTCACCCACGGGTGATGCCGCTCCTGGCACTGCCAATGCCCCTGTGCCGGCGGCGGGCGGGACGCCCAAGTGATCGACCTCCACAAACTGCCCCTGGAGGGCCTCCGCCTGAACGGCACCACGGAGCGTCTGGAGCTCGAAGGGGATGTGTCCCTGCGGGATCTAAGCTGGTCTGTGTTCGTGCTGCGCTCGGACGCGGACATCTTCCTGGAAGTCAAAGGTCAGGCCATCTGGCAGGGCGCCTGCAGCCGCTGCCTGACCCCCCTGGACCGTCCCCTCCATGTCGAAAGCCAGTTCCTGGGCAGCAAGGATCCCGAACTCGTGGGTCGCGGCTGCCACACCCTGGGCTCCCAGGATCTCGACGTGGTGTTCCTCCCCGAGGACCTGCTGGACGAGACCGAACTGGTCCGCGAGCAGTTCGAGCTCCAGGCCCCCATGCATCCCCTTTGTCTCGAAGCGTGCCAGGGGCTTTGCCCCCAGTGCGGCAAGAACTGGAACAAGGGTGCCTGTCACTGCCAGCCTGAGGCTGAGCAGCTCCCTTCCGCCCTCAACAAGGCCCTCACCAAGGCCCTGGCGGGAATCAAGCTGGACCCTCAATCCTGAAACCTTTAACTTAGAACTTTGCGTTCTTTTCCCAGGAGCATGTCATGCCGAATCCCAAGCGCCGCCATTCCAAGGCCCGCCGCGACCGCCGGCGCACCCACGATTCGCTGGAGGTCATGAGCGCCAGCACCTGCCCCAACTGCCAGACGCCCAAGCTGCCCCACCGCGTATGCCCCAGCTGCGGCTTCTACCGCGGCAAGCTGGCCGTCCGCGTCGCTGCAACGGCTTAAGAGTCGGCCGGTGCACGGCCATCGCATCGCACTGGATGTCATGGGGGGCGACTTCGCTCCCCATGCCACTTTGCAAGGCGCCCGGGAGGCCCTCGAGGCCTGGCCCGGGCTGCGCCTGCTTCTGGTGGGCAATGAGGGCGTGATCCGGCCCCTGCTGGCCCAGCATGGCTTCACTCCGGAGCTGATGACCCGGGCGGAGCTGGTCCACGCCTTCCACACGGTGGCCATGGACGACAAGGCCACTTGCATCCTCAAAGAGAAGAAAGACAGTTCCATCCGTGTGGCCGCCCAGCTGGTGCGCGAAGGGCGGGCTCAGGGCGTCGTGTCCATGGGCCACACCGGGGCCGCCATGGTGGCCTCCAGTCTGGTCATCGGCAAGCTCGAGGGCGTGGACCGGCCGGCCCTGGCCAGCGTCCTACCCAACATGATGGGTAAGCCCACGGTCCTGCTGGATGTGGGCGCCAATGTGGGCTCCCGCGCCGAACACATCGCCCAGTTTGCGGTCATGGGCTCGGTCTATGCCGAGGAGGTCCTGGGCGTTGAACGGCCCCGGGTTGGCATCCTCAGCGTGGGCGAGGAGGACGGCAAGGGCACGGACGTCACCAAGGACGCCTCCGCCATGCTGCGCAACATCGAGATCCGGTTCGAGGGCAACGCTGAAGGCCGCGATATCTGGAACGGCGACTTCGATGTCATCGCCTGCGATGGCTTCGTGGGCAACGTGGTGTTGAAGTCCAGCGAGGCGCTGGCCGAGGGCATCATCGGCGGCCTGCGGGAAAGTTTCATGGCCACCCCCCTCACCAAGTTCGCGGGCCTCCTGGCCAAGCCCGCCTTGAAGCGTTTCAAGCAGAAGCTGGACTACGCCGAGTACGGCGGCGCCCCCCTGTTGGGCGTGAAGGGCATCAGCATCATCGGCCACGGCCGCAGCGATGCCAAGGCCGTGCGCAACGCCATCCGCGCCGCCCTCCGCGCAGCGGAGCACCGCCTCCACGAGCGCATCCAGGAGCGCGTCGCCCTGCTGCTGCCCCAGGATTGAGCATTTAAAAGATCCACCACGAACTATCCGTACTTTGCGTCTTCGTGTCTTCTCGGCATCGACTGCGCCGATTCGCGAGGCAAACTGATATTTCGTGGTGGATCAGTTTTTTGTTGGGAGGAACCATGAACAAGGTGGCTTGGCTGTTTCCGGGGCAGGGGTCGCAGGCGGTGGGCATGGGGGTCGCGCTGGCGGCGGCGGAGCCTGCGGCGCAGGCGGTGCTGACTGCAGCGGAT